>TARA_R110002072_G_scaffold250981_1_pt1 | contig 94115 bp, 81 predicted proteins | sample TARA_R110002072 | Tara Oceans TARA_R110002072 (sample SAMEA4397118) | marine metagenome | biome: Polar Biome; feature: [SRF] surface water layer (ENVO:00010504); material: water (ENVO:00002006), including particulate matter (ENVO:01000060) such as... | depth 5 m
ACCTGTTTTGATAAAATAATTTGAATTCAAGGAGATTTATGAGGAGTTAAAGCATCTATTTTGATGGCTTTGACTTTTAGAATAGCTTAGCTGTTGCTGTATTTTCTGCTCATTTTGAACTCCAAAGATTTTTTCACCATTTGCCATTCAGAGTTTAAAATAGAGAAAACTACCGTGTCTCTCAGGCAACCAGTACTGTCGATTATGTGATTTCTCAGTACCCCATCTTGTTTCGCTCCAAGACCTAGAATTGCAGTGCGGGATTGCATATTGTGCCAGTTGGTTCTGAATTCCACGGCGATACAATTCAAATTCTCAAAGGCGTATTTCAATAATAAATACTTACACTCCGTGTTTGCTCCTGTTCGTTGATAGGACTTGGAATACCAGGTAGTGCCAATCTCTAAATGCCTATTTGCTGCTACTGCGTTCATGTAGCGTGTAGTTCCAATAACTTTGTTCGTCATCTTTTCTACTATCACAAAGGGTAAGGAGATATCTAACTCAAACTCTTGGAGAGCTTTTGATATATAGGCTTCTACGTTTTCCGGCTTCGGGGCAGAAGTGTACCAAAGTTCCCATAGGTTGCCATCCTTTACTGCATGAGTTAATTCATTGGTGTGATCTAGAGACATGGGTTCTAATCTAACCGAATTACCTTCCAGGGTTAATTCTTTCAGCCATTTATCCATATTTTTTGAGTGTTGTGTGGAGGAAAAAGTTTCGTGAGTTAATTCTTTTGCTAATTAGCCTATGATCTTATTTGATCAAAATTGACGAGCACTTAGATTGAATTTCTTGCATTTTGGCAGCATATCTTATGCCCAGCACATGGTAGGAATCCGAGTCGAAATGAGTGCTATCACCTTTGTGATTCAAGCTTTCTGAAGATACTAGGCCAATGCACTGTTGAGAAGCTGCGATTTCGGCAATTATACCATTGATTTGTTCGGCATAGGTGGCTTTAGGATAGAAAAAATAACCGATTTCTCCCATGACGATCGGAACAGATTCAATGCCGAGATCCTGTTTCATGGAATCCAGCATGGCTTCGAATTTTTGCTTGTAGCTTTTCATGTCAAGTTCAGTATTTGAGTCAGATTCACCTTGATGCCAGAGTATCCCTTTTAACGTTCCCTGAGTCATTGCTGCTTTAGCTCGCTTGATCATGTCATTATAGGGATAAGTATTGGTTTGCTGAAAAAGTGAGTCTTGGTACCAATGATTGATCGAACTTCCACCCACTGCCGTGGGGATCAGTCCGATTTTTATATCTCTACCTGCATTGGCCATGATTTTCCCAAAAGTCAAACCTAGTCCAACTCCTGCCGCCGACTTATCGAAGTGCATAGGATCTCTTGCCAACTCCCAGTTCAGGTTTTTGTCCAACATCATAACTCGAGGATGAGTAAGTGTATCGAGGGATTGCACTTTGCCTCTTCCTGCCATATTCGATTGGCCCATGAGAAGGTAGAGATGAAAGTTTTCTTTTGAGTCAGAGTTGTTTAGGTCTCGACTAGAAATATTTTTTCCGCTGGTACAACTTAAACTTAGTAAGCAAAGTAAGAGAACTCCTAGGTGATGTGTTTTCATGTGGCTAAGGTTTTATACAATAAATTACTGATTGCGATGCTAGTTGAAATAGCCTAAAATCCCCTTTGCAATCAGTGCGTGACCCTTTTCATTCGGATGATTTCCCTGAGACATGAAGTTGTCTAGATCAGCACCAGAACCAATTTCTTTTTTGAATAGCGCATAGCTATCAACTAGGCCTACCTCGTACTTTTCTGATAGCTGAAGAATTTGATTTGAATGCTCGTCTAAAACAGTGTTGTTTTCTTTTAAATCCAACTTTTTATCAGGAGAGGGGGTGAGCAGAATGATTTTTATGTCCTTTGCCAGCGCGCTTTGAATCATGCTTTCCCAGGCAACTTTTGCACTATCAAGTCCGATTCTTCTGTCGTTTAGTGCATAATCGATAAACAACACATCGGGTTTATGGCTTAGAACGTCTGATTCGAATCGATTTTCGCCGCTTTTAGAATCTTCGCCACCGATGGAAGTATTGATGACGTTGATCACTGCATACGGATATTGGGTTTTCAACTCCTGTAACACAAGGTAAGGGTAAGAAGAAAGCGTATTGACAACAGGAGTTTGGAAATAACCGGCCGGAACCGAATGACCATGGAAAACCAAGTTGATGGTTCTGTTTTCTGGCCACTTCGTTTGTAATTCAACTTTTAAGTCCTTTAGATATTCAGATTTACTTAGGCTGGAAGGGGAGGTGAATAAGAAAATGCTGAGAAAAATGAAGTAAATAAATTTCATTTGGATAGAGCTTGGAGCAAGTTTTTTCGGAAGGTAATTTAATAATCTTCCTCTTTCGGATCATACTTTTTGTAATTCTGTGTTTAGTTTACATTGTTTTTGCTAAAATATCTTTTGGGAGCGTGTCAGACCACTAAGAGGACTGCCTACATATATCTTGCTTCTGGTATGAATGGTGCATTTTCTCAAGCGAAAAGAGAAAAATAAGCCTTATACTTGTTCCATAGAAATATAAACTGACAAAGGACTTTTTTTTACAATGAGTATAGATGAATTGGACTTTTCGATAGAAAGAGGGCTTCTTTTTATAGAAAATCGACAGTTGGCAAATGGAGGATTTCCTTGCCTTTTAGCACAAACTACAAACTGTATTGTTGAAGATCTATTGGAGTTCGATGATGGAGTGAAAAAATCAAAAGTCACGCAGGAGGATGATACAGTATTTCCTGCAAGCCTTATTGGTCTTTCATTGCTGCACCTTAAAGACAATTCAGGTGCCCGTAAAATATTAGATCGAGTAGCGAGTTTTCTGCTCCAGAATAAAAGTAATTATGACATGTGGAGACATTATATAGGGGCACACCAATTATCCACCTTAGTTCCATATGACCTAGATAATTCAGCGCTTGCTTCATTCCTTTTAAAGGAATTGGGATTTCCAGCCCCAAATAACCACAGTTTTTTTTACTCCAATCGGTCTACTAATGGCCTGTTTTATACATGGGTTACGTTTCGGATTCAATGGGTTTCAAACATTAAATATTGGTTGTCTTTATGGAGAGAGTTTAGGCATCCTATCGGTCAATATTTTTTTTGGAAATTGATGCCTTGTGAAAAGCGCGATATCGATGCAGGAGTCAATTCAAATGTTCTTTTTTATCTGGGAGAGAGCGATAATACAGAGGCAGTCGTAGATTTAATGGTCCAAGTTATTCAAGAAGGAAGAGAGGAAGCTTGCGATAAATGGTATTCAAGAGCTATATTGATTTACTATTTTTTTAGCAAAAACATAAAAAAGGGTATACCTAAATTAGAACCGCTTAAAGAAATTATAAAAAATAGAATTTCAGCCGAGTTCAAGTCAGACGGGCAAATTTTTAAGAGTGTATTGGACACAGCACTGGCAGTCTCTACATTAATTGACATTGGATATCCTCAGTATATTCCTAAAAAGACAATACAATTCCTTTTAAATTCCCAAAATCCTGAGGGATCTTGGGATAAATGGATGATATATTATGCGGGTCACGATAGGACTTCAGGATATGGAGATGATGCTATTTCCACAAGCTTTGTGTTAGAAGCTCTTCATAAGTATAAGATGTACCAGCTGTCTTTAAGTCCAGAATTTCTTAATTCATGATTGCGCCAAAGTTTACACGGTCGACTGATTGGTGGGAGCCAAAAATCACCTTAGTTGTTTCTATAGGACTTTTGGCTATCTACCTATACGGAAATGAAGCCTCGTATTCAGTTATCGGATTTTTATTTTTATTAATCCTGTCGAATTCCGTTGGAGCAATTTATGTCAGTTTGATTAATGATTTTACTGATTTAGAAGATGATCTTAAAGCAGGCAAAAAGAATAGACTTCAGGGTTTTTCAAGGTTAAAACAGGTATTATTTATCTTTACCTCAGTTGCAGGCATTCTGTTTTTTATCTATTTATTTTGGCCTTATGGAATAGGGTTGATGTTTTTGGTGGGGGCTTCGGTTGTATATACTTTATATTCTTTCCCACCTATTCGTTTAAAAAAAAGAGGTTTGTGGGGAGTGTTTGCTGATGCATTTGGAGCCCATGTGTTTCCAGCGATGGGAATATTTGCCCTATTATCTGAGTTTTTGATTCAATCAGTTGATTGGGTGGCGCTGATGGCTATAGGTTTTTGGAGCTTAGTGTATGGTGTCAGAGGTATTCTTAGTCATCAATATTTAGATCTTGAATATGATAAGTCAGTTGGGGTGAAAACCTTTGCTACCTGCTTTTCAATAGATAAAATAAAGAGAGTTGAATGGCCATTACTGCTTTTAGAAGTAACTGCCTTGGTAGGCTTCTTGATTTATCTCGAATTGTATGTTCTCATTTTTCTGGTAGGTGTTTACTATTTGTATATTCTACTCCTGAATTGGAGATTTGGAATTAAACACGTTATCCTCCTTCATCCAATTCACCCAAATTGGAATATCTTAATGGCGACTTATTATCAGGTATTACTTCCAATCGGTTTACTAGGAATGCTTGGTGCGCATTACTCATGGGTTTACCTGCTGATTCCAGTTTTCGCTGTAACCTTTCCAAATGACATACTTCGAAACTCAGCATTGGTTATGAGTCTGTTTCATTCGAAGGAAATACCTGAAGCATGAGTTTTGTAGAGATGCTTTTTTCACTACTTGCAGCAGGTTTTACTTTTTTTGGCCTGTTTTCTTTAGGGAATATTCTTGCCTCAACTACTGGACTTCGCTCGATTAATGGGCATGGTAAAATTGCGCTAGGTGTTGGTCTGTTTTCATTTTCTTTTTTTTTGTTTTCACTGTTTATTCCGCCAGCATTTGTGTGGTACGCGTGGATATTTCTTTTTGCACTGGCAATACTGACTCAGCGAAATTTCATAGTAAAAAGTCTAGGTCTAATTCAGTGGTCAGACCCCTTTGTTTGGGTACTTTTTGTGCTCTTTCTTCCCTATATATTCCGGCTTGTGGGCCTACCGCTTAGCGATGATGGATTGAGTTTCTACTTGCCTAACGTGGCCTGGATTTTCGCAAAAGGGATCGAATTCAATCCTTATCTGACCAACTACACACTCATGCCACTTGGGATGGAATATGTGTTCACGATTCCCTTTGGTTTTACAGGTATTCCGGGAGTATTGGTTTTTGATGCCTTAGGGTCAATTGCTTTACTTCACTTGATTTATACCGTAGGTAAGAAGTTGTTTTCCATAAGAATGGCCCAAGTGCTGGTCCTTACTGCTCTATTAATTAAAGGCACTCTTTTTTACTTGTTTGGAACCGGAAAAATAGATACTTGGAATACTTATGTTATCGTGTCAGGCATTTTTCTTTTTATACAGAACTGTCGTAAAAGGGAATTTACTGGAGTATTTCTGATATTTTCAATTGCACTAGGAATAAAGTTCACCAACTGGTTGCTCTTAATTTTGCCGCTTTGCTACCTGTTTTATGAATTGTTCAGAAGGGAAAAATTTAGAAAAGTAGCTCTACTTGCAATGGTCCCCTTGTTTTTTGCTGGTTCAGTAATGATCCGTAATCAGCTAGAGGTTAATAATCCACTAGCCCCAATATTTCTTACCGGTAATGAATCCAGATTTGTGGAAACTCACGGAAAGATGCCCGATGAGCAGATTCTAGTTGAATTGGTGAATGATGGAAATGAGAATCTATCATTTATGTCTGGGCTTCTTAATGATTTCATATTTCCATTAGGCGTAATCTTGGTTGCCTTAATCTGGGTAGTTTGGTTTCGAAAAGTTAAAATTTCGATCGAATTAGCTCAAAGTCTGATTTTGATTATACTCATGTTTTTGCCTTGGTTTATTGTTTTAGGGAATTCAAATCAGCCTTTACGCTTTATTTGGACGCCTTTGATTTTGGGTATAGTTATACTTTTGAAAGCAATAGATGAGTTACTTCAATCCAAGCCAAAACTTCTGGAGAATTTCAAAAATATTGCCCTTGGCGTTTTAACTCTAGTAGCTTTTACTGTAGTTTTTTCCAAGCATAGTTTTCATATGGTTAACTTTTTCAAATTCTCCAATCATAGTTTATCGGAGTGGTACAGCCTTGCAGGTAAGAATCATTACGCGATTAGTTATCGCTTTAAAGAAATGGGGCTGCATCATGCGGATGTTCATTACAAAGTTCCAGTAGCATTGGGAGCCTTTGATGTGGATGATTATGGGAATATTCCAGAACAGGATGAGCTGAGCAGGATGAGTACATCTACTATACTATCAGCCGATTTTGTTATTGATATTGGGATGGACAAGTTAGACACGCTTCCACAAGAAGATATTGTAATGCAATACGGAGATTATTTTGTTTACAAATTAAGGAAATAGGCTAATGCGGATTTTGGTAGTGAGCATCAATGTGGCACCTTGGGGTGGGAGTGAAGAGCTCTGGAAATCCCTTGCCATGAAAGGTCTAGCCCAAGGCAACGAGGTGATGGTGTCTGTTTTTGCACATCAGAATCTAAATCCAAATGTGGCCGAGTTAGTAGCGCATGGAGCAATTCTTCATCAGAGACCTTTACCTTCCTATTATAACGAGCAGCCATTTGCCTACAGAGCGTTGTCAGAAGTTAAGTCTCGATTGGGAATGGACAAAACCTCAATTGATTGGAGAGCTGTAAAAGCATGGAAACCGGAAGTGGTCGTAATCTCTAGTGGAGAAACCTTTGATCACTGTTTGCACCATCAATCTTACCTGATTACTTATTGTAAAGATAACAAAGTGCCATTTTACCTGATTTCTCAGCGGAATTGGGAATGGGATATGTCTGTAGATCAAGAGTTCAGAGAATCAAGAAGGCGTCTGATTGAGGATTGTCAAGGTTTTTTCTTTGTGTCCTACCGGAATTATAAGATGGCATGCAGTCAACTGGCGATGGATATACCCAAAGCTAGAATTATACAAAACCCGTTGAAGGTCAGTTTAGAAAGCAACCTGTCTTATCCCAAATCTGGTATTCCAAAAATGGCTTATGTGGCACGTTTGGAGACATCAATCAAAGGACAAGATTTGTTTTTGCAGGCCCTTTCTTCCCAGAGGTTTAGTAGACTTGATTTTGAACTTACTTTTTATGGTACTGGGCCCGATGAAAAGCATCTTAGGGATCTTGTCAGTTATTACGGGTTAGAGGGAAAGGTCTTTTTTGGGGGACATGTTGCCGATGTGAGTGAAATTTGGCGAACTCATCAATTATTAGTGTTGTGTAGTCTGGCAGAAGGAACTCCGCTCAGTTTGATTGAGGCTATGGCATGCGGTAGAACAGCACTTGTGACCCAAGTAGGTGATTCAGCTATCTGGCTATCTAAGTCAGGATTTGTGGTTTCCGGTCATCAGGAAGAAACTATTCAAAAAGCACTTCAGGAGGCACTAGATGATTTTCCTAATTGGGAAAAGCTAGGCCAACAGTGTAAAGGTCGAGTTTTAGGAAAAAGGGATTCTGAAGAGATCGATGGGTTGCTCGAATGTGTAGTTGGGAAAAGGGATGTGGATCATACTGGGCAAGATCCGGAGGAGTTTCTTTCGAAAATGACTAGGGAAGTTTAAGTCGATTTATCTCCTTCCATCAAGGAAACCCCAAACCACACAAAATTGAGAAAGTGCTAAACTGAGGCTCAAAGCGATCTTGGTAGGGAAGGGTTTATGTTCCAGAGTGAAGGGATAGAAGAAGAGCTTTCTGTAGAAATTCAATTTAGGTCTTCTGTCAATGCTGATGTCTTGTTCTTTTGCCGATTTTTGAAATAAAACAGCAGCCTTGCCATATTTTTTGTGGAGTTTGATGAACTTCCAAAGGTCCAGAAAGTGCCGATGTTTGATTAGGATTTGTGGATTGAAGATTAGATTCATCCCATTTTTCTGTAGCCGAACACAAAACTCTCGGTCTTCCCCAGCGGAGGTGGAGAAAGAGCTATCGAATCCTCCAAATCGATCAAAATCTGATTTGTATAAGGAGAAATTATTGGACGTGAAAAATTGGTTTGGAGTATTGTGTTGATAGGAATACAAAAAATCAATAAGCAACTGACTGCCTTCAGAGTATATATTTTCGGTGTAGCTATTGAATACCTTTCCACCTAAAAGGACACCTTCCTTACTGAAGTTGAGTATGTTTTCCAACCATGTGGGTTGGGCTTGGCAATCATCATCCAAAAAAGTAATGATTTGAGATTTAGCTAGGGAAACTCCGAAGTTTCTTGCGTTAGCTGGGCCAGCATTTTCCTGCCTGATAAATCTGAAATTTTCTCCATAGCCTGATCCTAATTCTTCTATAGCACAGCCTCCATCATTGATCACAATGACCTCCCAAAGTGATGGGTTTAGCGTTTGAGTTTTTAATGAATCAAGACAATACTTGAGGGCATCAGGACGATTGTAGGTGGGGATAATTACAGCTATTGCTGGCATGCTTGTTATATATGACTTCAATATTACTAATATAAATATACTATAATTTAAGGTGAAGGAAGAATGGAAGATTTTTTACTTCAAATCCATAAAATAACTGCCCTAAATGGGGGAGAAAGCAAGTAGTAGTAGATGGATTGAAATTATTCAATATATCTTTCGAGATGGATTTGAGTGTGATTATCCCTGTGAAGAAAAATGATGAGACAATAGTAGCTTGCTTGAAAGCTGTCTGTGCGAGTACTCTAACTAATTTTGAGGTGGTGATTATACTGGATGGCTGGGAATCCCTCGATTATTTTCAAGCTTGGGAAAAAGATGTTCGAGTTCGAATTATTCCTTTTCCAAAATCTGGTCCTGCAGTATGCAGAAACTATGGTGTGAAAATCTCAAATGGAACTTGGATTTCCTTTGTGGATTCCGATGTATTAATTGAGGGAAACACCCTAGCGGTAGCCTTACATAGTTTAAGTGAGAACGGAGAGGATGGATTGATTGGGTCCTATGACAATACCCCTTCTGCACCTAGTTTTGTTTCGAAATTCCGCAATATTTTGCATCACCATCATCATCAAAGAAATCATCATAAAGCAGGTGTTTTTTGGGGAGCTTTTTCAATCATTAGGAAGAAGGCGTTTGAGGACGTAGGTGGTTTTGATGAAAATTTTGACTTACCCAGTATTGAGGATGTGGAGCTAGGCATTCGTCTAGCTAACCGAGGTTATGTTATCCGTATTGACGCAGACATTCAAGTGAAACATCTGAAAAATTGGACTTTTTATAATTGGATGAGGACGGATATTTTTTTAAGGGCCAAGCCGTGGGCAGTCCTAATGTATCGTCATGGAAATCAAGCAGGAAATCATCTAAATACCGATTCATTGGAAAAAACAAGTGCATTGTTCACTTTGCTTACCCTAGGGTTGTTACTTTGCGGATTCAATTGGACTTGGCTTTGGGCTTTGGTTCCAGTAACTATTCTAATTTTTATTTTAACGCAGTTGAGCTTCTACCGGCTTGCTTCCAGAAAATTTAGTTTTCTACCCTCAGTACTAGTCCTACATCATATTTATTTCATTTTCGCTCTCACAGGTTTCTTTCTTGGGGTTTTCAGTTTCAAGAAGGATATATAGTCTTAATCACCTTTTGACTTAACGATGATAGCATTAAAAAGCACGCGTTGAATTATTATATTAATGAATAAAAAGAAGATTGTAATTATAGGTGCAGGTCCTGCGGGATTGACTGCTGCCTACGAATTGTCACAAACTGGAAAATACCATATTACAGTACTGGAAGCCGATGATCAAGTCGGCGGAATTAGTAAAACAGTGAATCATCAAGGAAACTTGATCGATATAGGAGGACATCGATTCTTTTCAAAATCAGAAAAAGTGTTGAAATGGTGGATGAAGTTTCTCCCGATATTGGATACTACCCACCATCTTAAGATTGGCTATCATTCTGAAACGCAAGACCTAGATAATCTTATCCAGAAAAATTCGGAAAATTCCATGCTAGTTCGGAAGAGAAAATCCAGGATTTACTTTAATAAAAAGCTTTTTGATTATCCATTGAAAATAAATATTCAATTGCTACTCAATTTGGGGGTTTTCAAATCACTAAGGATTGTAAAAGGCATAGCTCATGCAAGATTGTTTCCTATAAAAGAGGAGCATAATTTGGAGGATTTCTTCATCAATAATTTTGGTAAAGAGCTATACCTAACGTTTTTTAAAGATTATACTGAAAAGGTATGGGGGAAATCCTGTACGGATTTGAGTTCTGAGTGGGGGAGGCAGCGCATCAAAAGTTTGAAGGTGAGGGATTTGGTCAAGCATAGCGTTAAGAAAATCTTTGTCCCGAGAAGTGCCAGAAAAGAAAATACTCGATCATTGATTGAGAAGTTCTTATATCCAGCAAAAGGCCCTGGGATGCTATGGGAAAAGGTGGCAGATTCTTGTCAGGATGCTGGTGTTGAAATTCTCTTTCAGTCTAGATTAACTAAACTTCATATAGAGGATGGATTGGTAAATAAGGTGAGCTATTTTTCAACCTTAGAACCCGCCAATGAAGTCGAGCTGGAATGTGATGCTGTTTTTAGTACCATGCCGATTAAAAACTTGTTTGAGTCCCTGCAAGAAGAAGTTCCATCAGAAATAGCAGAAATAGCTGAGCAATTAGAATATAGAGATTTTATGATTGTGGGGTTGGAGCTTAAGAAACTCAAACTGGAACAGGAGAAAGGTAAATTGATTAAAGATAATTGGTTGTACATCCAGGAAGGGAATGTCAAGGTAGGAAGACTTCAGATTTTCAATAATTGGAGTCCTTATATGACATCAGCTGATACGGTTTGGATAGGAGCAGAATATTTCTGCCAGCAACATGATGAACTTTGGGACTCTTCAGATCAAGGTGTGATCAAATTTGCTTTGAAAGAACTCGCTATAATTGGGGTCTTGGAAGAAGGAGAATATCTGTCTGGAAAAGTAGTTCGCTGTCCTAAAGCCTATCCTACTTATTCAGGTAGCTACCATCGCCTTAATCAAGTCATTGAATATTTAGACACCAAGGAGAATTTATTTCTTATGGGCAGAAATGGTCTGCATAAATATAATAACCAAGACCACTCGATGTTGACAGCTTTCAAAGCAGTGGAGCTCTTTGAGAAAGGCGAGCCTTCAAAAAGGGAGATCTGGGCGATTAACTCTGATGATGAGTACTTGGGGTAAAACTACCTTTTCAAAGATTTTCTCGTTGCAAATATTTGTTCATTACCCTTTAGTCAAGTAATTGATCATCTTATATCTATTATGAAACAATAGCCGAATTTGAATGATTTTAATAAGCCGAGGCAGATGCTGTTCCTCGGTTTTTTTTGTGATTAATTTGAAATCCTCATAATCAAACTTCGAAGAGGAAGTCTTTGTCGCAGGCTTCAATTGCTTAATTGTGTAGAGTAGTCGATGAATATACTTATCTGTAAGAAGGAGGGCGCCTATGTCTTTACTGACTAAACACAAAAAAAAACCTGCTAGAAATAAATCTAACAGGTTTTGGACGCTCCTTCTCTTGGGCTCGTCCCGATAGCCATCGCGGACAAGGACCTTTTGATTAACTTAACTGTGGAGTTAAACAGTATACTCTTCATTTGCAGCAGTGCTCTTTTCAACTCCAAAAAAAATGCACAAAAAAAACCTGCTAGAAATAAATCTAACAGGTTTTGGACGCTCCTTCTCTTGGGCTCGAACCAAGGACCCTCTGATTAACAGTCAGATGCTCTAACCAGCTGAGCTAAGAAGGAATTTTGTGTTTCATTCGGAGCTTGTTCCGAATTGGTGATGCAAATGTAGGAGGCTATTCCATTTATTCCAAACTAGTATCCTAAAAAACTCCAGGTTTTTGGCCTATTAGTAGTTTTGGTCTTCTAAATCAGAGACTTAATTTTTCAATTTTTTACTAAAAAACTATTAGCTCAACATATTAAAGGGGTATTTCTCAAAACTCAGTAAGATTTGTAACTTGAGATAGGCGAATACAATTGTTCCACTAACTCATTATTCATGTCCAATTCAATAAATAGACGCGACTTTGTCCGTTATTCAGCTCTTACGGCCTTAGGCTTACAATTTTTACCTTTTCAAGGCCTGAGAGCAGCTACTTCAGATCGTATTCGAGTTGCCCACATTGGTTTAGGCGGAATGGGACTTAATCACCTGAACTGGTTTGCCAACCTACCTGATGTGGAAATAGTAGCTCTCTGTGATGTGGATGAAGATCGTGCTAAGGAAGCTCTGCTACAGCTTAAAAAAGTCCATCCTACTACCAAAGCTGAAGTGTTTACAGATTTCCGACATGTGTTAGATAGGCAAGATATTGATGCAGTTACTATCGCAACACCTGATCACTGGCATGCGCAGATTACCATATTAGCTTTCCAGGCAGGTAAGGACGTTTACAGCGAAAAGCCGCTTTCATACTCTCAGCATGAAGGCAAGCTGATGTTAGCTTCGCAAAATCAAACAAATCAGATCTTTCAACTCGGTAACCAGATTCATGCGGGAGATAATTACCATCGTGTTGCCGAAATCATCAAATCTGGGGTGTTGGGAAAAATCAAGACAGTTCGGCTTTGGAAAAGTGGAGAGCCTCCAGTTATTCCAGCCTTAACTTATCAGAAACCTCCTTCTAATTTGAATTGGGATATGTGGTTAGGTCCTGCGCCTTTTTCAGAATATGCTCCAGAAAAATGCCATTTCAACTACCGTTACTTCATGGAATATTCCGGTGGAGTTTTTCAAGATTTCTGGTGTCATATAGCAGATATAGTTTGGTGGTCTATGGAGCCGTCGGGACTTAAAAAGATAAAAGCAAACGGGGAGAGTTCGGATGGGGTTGGGGATACTCCTAAATGGATCGATGTGGATTTTAAATTTAAAAAACTTGACCTTCATTGGACATCTATACCGCCCGATGTTCCTGGTGCAGCCGGAAAGGGAATTGGAGCCTATTTTGAAGGGAGTAAGGGTACTTTGGTTTGTGACTATTCCAGTCGTGAAATCAGGATTGATGGCAAGGTCATGAATGATATTCCAGAAATACCAAAGACGATTGTTCGCTCTCCGGGACATCAGCAAAACTTCATCGATGCTGTGAAATCCCGTACACAACCTGAATCCTATTTGGAGTACGCACGTAGCATGACCATGCCTATGCATTTAGCACTTATATCTTTCCGCCTCAAAGAGGAATTGAAGTGGGATGCTAAAAAAGAGCTTTTCAAGAATAATGACGCTGCCAATCAGTTACTGTTCAGGCCATATAGAGATAAGTGGAACCTAATAGGAGCTTGATAAAACAAAAAGGGTAAATTGATTACAATATAAATCTGAAAGTAATGGCTAAATACACACTGACCGTCAATGGCGGAAATAAAGAAGTAGAAGCAATGGAGGATATGCCACTTTTGTGGGTAATTAGAGATTTGCTAGGCATGAAGGGGACCAAATTTGGCTGTGGTCAGGCACTATGTGGCGCTTGCACGGTTCATTTGGATGGTGTTGCTATTCGTTCGTGCTCACTTCCGGTATCTTCCGTGGGCGAAGGCAAAATCACCACTATTGAAGGGCTTTCGGCGGGTTGTGATCATCCGGTCCAAAAAGCTTGGGTGCAGCATAACGTACCTCAGTGCGGCTACTGTCAATCTGGACAGATCATGAATGCTGCAGCACTACTTACAGCTAACCCGACCCCTACTGATGAAGAAATAGAACAGGGAATGGCGGGGAACTTGTGTCGTTGTGGCACCTATAACCGTATCAAAGAAGCAATCGTGACCGCTTCCAAATCTCTTTAATTTTTCTAATCAAACCCACTATACCTATGCTTCCAAATATTCCATTTCTCAAAAAAGGTAAAAGAGAAGATCAGAGTAAGATATTCCTGGCTTCACGAAGAGATTTTTTAAAACTAGGCTCATTGGCTTCGGGAGGACTCCTATTAGGGGTGAGTTTCCAATGTTCGGGGCCTAAGGGAGAATCGGTAACTTTTGCGCCGAATGTATATATAAGTATCAATTCAGAAAATGAGGTGACCTTGGTTGCCCACCGATCTGAGATGGGAACCGGTATCCGAACTTCACTTCCGCAGATCGTTGCTGATGAGTTAGGGGCAGATTGGTCTAAAATCAAGATTATTCAGGCAGAAGGAGATGAGGAAAAATATGGTAATCAGAACACAGATGGCTCCTTCTCTATTCGGATGTTCTATGAGCCAATGCGCAAAGCTGGAGCTACTGCGAGGTACATGTTGATTGCCGCAGCTGCTTCCGAATGGAGTGTAGAAGCTTCCGAATGTGACACGCAAGATGGTATGGTGATACATGCAGGAAACGGGAAGAAGGTTAGTTTTGGTGACTTGGTAGGTAAGCTGAAAGATGCTCCAATGCCAGATCCCGCGAGTGTGAAATTGAAGGACTTTTCTAATTATAAACTAATAGGCACTGATGTGCCCATCTATGATCTTAAAGATATAGCCTGTGGCAAAGCTGTATTTGGAGCAGATGTGAATCTGCCCAATATGAAAATTGCAGTAGTAAAGAGGAGCCCAGTCATTGGAGCCAAAGTGATTTCATACAATGATAAAAATGCTTTAGCTGTTCCTGGGGTAGTTCAGGTAGTGAAAATTGAAGGCTCAGGTTTTCCTCCTGGTTTGGATAAGGCTTTGGAGGGCATAGCAGTAATTGCTGATTCTACTTGGTCGGCGATCAAAGGTCGGGAAGCATTGGAGATAGAGTGGGATTTGGGAGAAAACCAGAATTACAATTCTGATCAGCAGCAGACAGAAATGCTAAAGAGTACAAAAGGAAGTGGGAAAATAAGAAGAGAAAGAGGAGACTTTGACAAGGCAAGTAAATCAGCATCTAAATCTCTAGAAAGAACCTATGAGGCTCCATTTTATGCACACGCAACTATAGAGCCGCCGGCAGCAATAGCTGATGTGAAAGAAGATGGTTCCTGTGAAGTGTGGGCACCAAGTCAGCACCCGCAATGGGCAAGAGGAGCGGTCGCGGCTGCTATTGGTGCTGATATCGCCAATGTCAGAATAAATGTAACCTTGTTAGGAGGAGGTTTTGGAAGAAAATCCAAACCTGATTTTATCGTAGAGGCGGCCTTGCTGTCAAAAGCTGCCAAAGCGCCCGTTCGAGTTCAATGGACACGTGAAGATGATCTGCACTTTGACTTTTTCCATTCCCATAGTGCACAGCGTATCAAAGCGAGTTTGGATGCATCTGGAAATCTAACAGGCTGGAACCATCATACTGTTTTTCCAGCGATCGGATCCACCGGCAGCAAAGAGGAATTACATCCTTCTGATGGGGAATTGGAGTTAGGCTGTGTTGATTTTCCTTTTGATGTGCCAAACATTAGGATAGAATCCCATGAGTCCACTGGGAACACAAGAGTTGGATGGCTGCGATCGGTGAGCAATATCCACCATGCTTTTGCCATACATTCTATGATGGATGAAATAGCGGAGGCAAGAGGCAAAGATCCCATAGAAAATGCGATTGAACTTTTGGGGGTGGATAGAGATATTTCCTTTCAATCTGAAATGACAAGTGGTGAGTTTGGGAACTATGGAGAGAAAATAGAAGATTATCCTTGGAATACGGGAAGGATGAAAAACGTCATCAGAAAAGTTGCGGAAACGTCGAATTGGTCGGACAATAAAGCTAATGGGAAAATCATGGGCTTTGCAGCTCATAAAAGCTTTCTGACCTATGTAGCCTGTGTGGTGATGTTGGAAAAAGGGTCCGATGGAAACAACACTATTTCAGATGTGTATTATGTGGTGGATTGCGGAGTTGCGGTCAATACAGATCGAATCAGATCTCAGTTTGAGGGTGGTTCTCAATTTGCGACCAGTTTAGCGACAACTTCTAAAATCACTTTTGATAAGGGACAGGTTCAGCAAAACAACTTTGATACCTATCAGATCATTAGAATGCCTGCTTCCCCCAAAAATATCCATGTGCATATTATAGAAAGTCAAATAAAACCTACAGGAGTAGGAGAGCCTCCTGTTCCTCCATTTATTCCGGCATTGGCAAATGCCATGTACCAAATGAATGGAAAAAGGATCTATAAATTACCCTTCAAAGTTTAATTCAGATAGGAAGACTCAACTTCATTTTATCAATTGGAGTTGAGTCTTTTCACTTTTGATCTTTCACACTGAATTTCCTTGTGAGGGTCTTAATATGCTTTTTATTTCGAAATCTGAGCGCGGACCAATCTTCATTTATAGCAATCTGACGAACGCCTTCATAGTCAAACTCCCCTAAATATTTCCAACCGAAATCGCGATTAATCTTTGCTTTATATCTCTTCGATGTGCCTTTTGGATAAGCCATCCATAGTTGCTGATCATCCGGGGCCTTTGCCTGCATTTCAAAGAAATACTGCATCACTTCTTCCTCAGTCTGAACAAATGCTACCATGAAATCGGGCTTAGCTTCAGGGTTGATTAAGCCATCTTTTTCCCATGTAGAAATCAATTCCTTTAATTCAGAAGGGATATTCCATAGTTGAATATTCATCCCCTCCTTCCAAGTCATTTTCTTAAGTATTGGATCCATTTTCAACTTTATAGATGTTTGCTAATATAAAAATAACCTATTAAGAGCTGAATAGATAGTACGTCTGCTAAGCATTTTATTTACTTTTAACCTGTATTCAAAGCGTTCCCATGAAAACTCCTATAGTAGTCTTACTCTTGTTTTTTTTAGTTTCTTGTGTTAGTGCTCAGGAAGAAGTTGTTGCCAGTTTTGGTGAAGGAATTGCAGTTGCGACCCTGAATGACGATGGACTTGATGAGATTTCTGGAATGGCATGTAGCAGAAATATTCAAGGTTTGATATACGTTCACAACGATAGTGGAGGAGAAGCTGCCGTTTATGTGTTGGACTCCTTAGGGAATAATGTAGGGAAAATCGAACTCCTCGGTACTCAAAATAGGGATTGGGAGGATATAGCCATAGGTCCAGGGGTAGATGGTAAGTCTTATGTCTATATTGGAGATATAGGAGATAACAATGCCGTTCATGAAGAAATAGTGCTTTATCGAATTCTTGAGCCAAGTGTCCATAATTCTACCGCCCAGATTACTCCAGAGAGGACCATTCTTAAGTATCCAGGAGGAGCTAGAGATGCAGAGTCATTGATGGTTGATCCAACCTCTGGCGATATCTTCATTATTTCAAAACGTGATAGTCTAAATACGCTTTATCGCTTAGCTGCAGGTAAATTTGGAAGTAGTGAAGCAGAACTTGAAGAATTGATCAAACTTCCATTAACAAGTGCTACTGCGGCTGATATCTCTGCTGATGGTAGTCAAATTCTAGTAAAAAACTACCTTACAATATATTTTTGGAAGAGAAATCCTGATGAATCTGTTGTTCAGGCAATGAGTAGAAAGCCTAAAGAATTGCCTTACTCTCCAGAACCTCAGGGAGAAGCAATTGGATTTTTACCTAATGGGAAAGCATTCTATACACTAAGCGAAAAACGATTTGATTTGGAGCCGGTATTGTATAAATACACAGCCAAATAATTCTTATGCAGACTTCCACTACTGTGTTGATGGTTCGGCCGGCGAATTTTGGCTTTAATCCTGAAACTGCGGAGAATAACTTTTATCAATTACCAGATAGTAGATCTGCGGGTGAAATCAGTCTGCTAGCCCAAAAAGAATTTGATGGCTTTGTGGCGATGCTGAGAGATCAGGGTGTCAATGTGCTCGTAGAGGACGATACTTCTGACCCAATCAAGCCAGATGCAGTATTTCCTAACAATTGGTTTAGCACACATCCTGACGGAAAGTTGATTTTGTATCCCATGTTTTCTCCTAATAGAAGGCTGGAGCGAAGAAAGGAATTGATCGAGAATTTGATGAAGCGCAAGTTCAAAGTAGATGACATTATAGACTTAAGCTTTTTCGAAGAAGATGAGCAGTATTTGGAGGGCACTGGAAGTATAGTACTGGATCATCAGTCCAAAACAATTTTTGCCTGCTACTCGGAGCGTACACATCAAATCCCTTTAGATTATGTAGGTAAGCTCCTTGGATACAAAGTAGTTGGATTTCGAGCTGCGCAAGAGATTAATGGTGTATCTGCTCCGATTTACCATACCAACGTGATGATGCATATTGGTTCTGAGTTGGCAGTGGTATGTTTAGATAGTATTTCAAAAGCTTCAGAAAAGCAATTGGTGCAAAAAAGCTTGACCCAAGCCGGTAAAAAGGTAGTGCCTATTACTCCTAAACAAAAGTTTCACTTTGCGGGAAATATGCTAGAGGTAGGTAATGAGGGGGGAGAAAAATTTACGGTAATGTCTGAAACAGCCCTTGATTCACTGAATATTGGCCAGATTCAACTTATAGAAAAATACTCCACCATCATCAGCGCTTCTATTCCCACCATCGAAAAATTGGGAGGTGGAAGTGCTCGCTGTATGATGGCAGAGATTTTTTTACCTTTCGATGAAAGTTTTTAAGTGTAAACTTGAAATGTTATTCCACAATCGGATCAACTTTCTTTTTTCTTTCCATCTCCAAATTATTTAGATCTGTAATGCTTTTAATAGCCTCTGTAGTTGAGTTTGTAGCTTGATCTGTCGGTTTGATTATCTTTTTACCTGCCATTTTACTTTTTATTTAAAGGTTAAAATATTTACAAGCATTCTATTGCATTTGAAATGCTTTTTTAATTTTATGAAAGTAAAATAATGCTTTTTTCTAATAATAATGCAATCCTATAGCTCTTAAATTGTATTTGAACTCCTACTTGATGGGTTTCACCTGAAAACTCAGCATCAATTAAGTTTATTGAGTGTAAAGCGCTTTAAATGAGCTTTATAATAAAAAGGGCTAATAGGATTAAGAAGTGATTGCAATTCTTAATCCTATTAGCCCAAATGGAGTGGAATATTCTAGAAGCTTACCCGCGCTTAAATCCCTGTATAGTTGAATGGAGAAATCACGCTCAACTCAGCTTTCAATTCCTCTGAAATTGGAAGATTAGAGATGAATTCTGAGATAGATTTTTCGGTGATTTTGGTATTAATTCTGGTAAGATCTTTAAGTGCTTCGTAAGGTTTTGGAAAGCCTTCTCTTCTCAGTACAGTTTGAATAGCTTCAGCCACTACAGCCCAGTTTTCTTCCAAATCTGCATGGATAGCAGCTTCGTTAAGTTCTAACTTACCAAGACCTTTTATTAAGGATTCAAAAGAAATCAACATATGTCCAAGTGGTACACCGATGATTCTTAATACAGTACTGTCGGTCAAATCTCGCTGCAATCTTGAAACAGGGAGTTTTGCAGCTAAATGCTCTAACAAAGCATTCGCGATACCCAAATTCCCTTCGGCGTTCTCGAAGTCTATCGGATTGACTTTATGTGGCATTGCTGAAGAGCCAATCTCGCCAGCTTTGATTTTCTGCTTGAAATAATTCATCGCAACGTACTGCCAAACATCCTTAGAGAGATCCAGCAGGATTGTATTGATTCTTTTCAATCCATCAAATACAGCAGCCAAATTATCATAATGCTCAATCTGTGTAGTAGGATAGCTTCTTTCCAGGCCTAGATATTCTCCGACAAACTTAAAAGCAAACTCATTCCACTCGTAAGCTGGATATGCTACATGATGTGCGTTCATATTGCCTGTGGCACCGCCAAATTTCGCAGAGTAAGGAATATGATTTAGTAGTATAAGTTGCTTTTGAAGACGAACTACAAAGACTTCGATTTCCTTTCCTAAGCGAGTGGGAGAGGCGGGCTGTCCGTGCGTTTTTGCCAGCATGGGGATGTCCTTCCATTCGGTAGCTAGAAATTGAAGTCTATCAATCACAGCATCTAGTTGAGGCAAGATGACTTCATTGAGACCTTCTTTCAGCATCAATGGCGTAGCCGTATTATTGATGTCCTGAGATGTCAGTCCGAAGTGTATGAATTCCTTGTGAGCCTCTAATCCTAGTGCATCAAATTTCTCTTTCAAGAAATATTCCACAGCCTTCACATCATGATTAGTGATTTTCTCGGTGGCTTTGATTGTATCAGCATCAGTTAGCGAAAAGTCAGAAACTATAGCTCTAAGATTCTCAAAAAGGCTTTTATCAAAATCCTTTAGTTGCGGCAATGGAAGTTCGCAGAGCGCAATGAAGTATTCTACTTCTACATGAACACGGTATTTGATAAGGGCAAATTCAGAAAAATATGCTCTTAACGGAGCTGTTTTGCCAGCATAGCGTCCATCTACAGAGGTCACTGCGGTCAATGCGTTTAATTCCATCTCTTTTAATCAATTTGGTTTTAGGAAGGTGCAAAGTTAATTTTTTGAAGCCAAAACTTGGGTTTTGAATCACCTAATTCAGGAAATAACATTCAATTAATTCGAACTAGCTTGATATTATCTAAGTTAAGATTTACAAATAATCAGTTACAAGCCAGAATATTTGACTTAGCGGGTTAATTTTGCAACCGTTTAAACAGATAAAAGCTCAGATCAGGAATGTTCAATATATTTAAGAAAAAGAAGGAAGAGGTAAAGGCGTCACAGTATTTACCGCTGAAAGTGAGGGAGGTAGTGAAGGAAACGGCAGATACAGTCACTTTGTATTTTGAGCAGCCAGAGCCGTTTCTTGATTATAAGCCAGGTCAGTTTTTGACACTTGTGATGGATTTTGAAGGCAAGGAGCAGCGTAGATCTTATAGCCTTTGTACTTCACCATATGTAGATCCATTTCCTGGGATTTCTGTTAAGCGTGTTCCCAAAGGCAAATTTTCCAATTTTTTGAATGAGCGAGTTTTCCCTGGGAAAACAATCAACGTGCTTAAGCCTTTGGGTAATTTTACAACTGATTTTCATTCCAAAAATAGAAAGCATTTCTTCCTAGTGGCTGCAGGTAGTGGTATTACACCTATCATGGGGATTTTGAAGTCTGTCTTGGTAAACGAGCCAAATTCCAAGGTGTCTTTGCTTTACTGTAGCCGAAATGAAGAGCAAATTATTTTCAAGAAGGAATTAGAGTCTTTAGTAGAGAAAAATACAGATAGACTTGAAGTGATTCATAATTTGAGTCAACCGAGTGAAGCTTGGACTGGTCTCAAAGGACGTGTGACCAAAGAGACTATTCTTGAGTTTGCCAAAAAAGCTGAATCAGAACCGGAATTCGATAAGGAGTACTTTGCATGTGGACCAGAAGGTATCATGGATAATGTGGTTTCTATATTGGATGAGTTGGGAGTTCCTAGTGAGAAAGTACATCGTGAAAGTTTCTATTCAGCTGCTGCAGACAAAGCGCATGACGACGCAGCACACGGCATCACGGGTGGATTGTTGACTAGAGATGTTAAAGTGATTCTAGAGGGAGAAGAGTATGCTGTAACGGTGTCTCCGGATAAGACTATCCTTGAAGCCGGACTTGCTCAGGATTTAAATATGCCTTACAGTTGTCAAAGTGGTCTATGTACTGCTTGTAGAGGCAGATTGCTTAGTGGTAAAGTCAAGATGGACGAGGATGCAGGGTTGAGCCCGAATGAAATTGAGGCTGGCTACGTGCTATGCTGCGTGTCGCATCCATTGACAGATGATGTCAAGGTGACGATTGAGTAATTCAGGCAACTTATAAGACTCTTATTTTGGAAATTCAGGAATACAGGAAGGTTTACAAAAACCTTGATCAACTTATATTGATTCTATTAGTACTGGTATTACCCATTTTTGGGATGATTTACTTGTATCAATCTTCCGGGAAATTAACTTGGAACCTCCCAGAATTGCCATCCTTGGTAGGGCAAATTTTGTCTAGTGCTGGAATTGGCCTTCTGGTAGTTCAATACTTGCTTTTTCGTAAGAAAGTGAAGGCTGTTTTTTTGACGGAGGATTTGCTAGTAAAGCTTAAAATCTATGCGAATGCTACGCGTGAACGGTATGTGATCCTCTTCGTGGTTGCGTTGATTTGCTCAGTTGGTTTGCTTTTTTTCGGCTCAGCGATTTACAATTTTATTTTTGCAGGCGCACTTTTCTTCTTTTCTATAGCAAAGCCGACTCCTGATCGGATTAAAACTTTGTTTAAACTTTCTAAGGAAGATGCTGAAATAATCAGATTAGCCTCGAGACCAGATTGATTGTGGAAGTTTCAGCAGCATTAATTCTTTGCCTTACTAAGCATGAATTGCTGGAAAGGATTTCTTTTCCATATAACGAAAAACGCCAGCTTGATATGAGCCGGCGTTTTTCAATTTTATGATTCTTCTGTAGAAGCAGGTGATTCTTTGTCCTCTTCTGCAGGTGGAGCGACGTTCTCTCGAATACGCTCACTTGGCTTGTAAGGAACAAACCCTTCTCTTTTGAATTTGTAGGTAGTAGTTCTTGGACCTGTTGGGTGATTAGCCAAGTCCAGCATACCAAAACCTTTGTGAGTAAATGCCCCCAAGCCACATTTGAATACGAAGTCCTGAACCTCAGGTGCAGCGTATAATGTGATTGGTAGCGTATAGCCTCTCACTTCGTATTTCACATCCATGTCGTAAACGGCATAGATTCTAGCAAATTTCTTCTGTGCTTCCTTAAGCTTATTTACATAAACCATGTCTGGAACCACTTGGAACTTGTAGAATGTTTCCATTTGCTCAGGTGTATACCAGCCTGAACGCTCCATTCGAGTAAGCGTAGATTCATATAGTAGATCGGAGAACTCATCGCTATCCGGGCTAATAAAACGCTTTCCAGCTTCCTCATTAAATGCAGGAGTGATCAATACCAATGGGGAGATACAAACAAACTTGTTTGAAGTCTCCAAAACTGGTTCTACTTCGATTTCAGTGTATTCTGGAACCATTATTAAATTGCCAAGCTCGATTTTTGGGGTGGCAAAAACCTGCTCTAACAGATAGTCCATGAAGTCTTCACTTTGGGAAGACAACACTAGGGTTACCAAACTGGAATAGTAATGCAATCCACTTCTACTAACTTTAGTCTGGCCTTTCAAGCCAGAAAAATTGAAATAGTTGTAGTTGTAAAACTCTTCTCTTCCACCTTTCACAATTAATCCTTTAAGGAATTGCGCCAGTATATACTGATGATGAAAAGGTAAATAGGAACCCTTGTTTTTTAGGGAAAATATTAGTCTAACTCTCACGGTAAATTAAAAATAAAATGAGACAATAAATAAGATAAAATTGTAACGCTTGGGGTGAATACGCACTTACAAAATTATCATTTTTTTTGAGAAATTGTTATACATTAAATCTAAAATGCATAATGTCACCATCCTGGACAATGTACTCTTTGCCTTCAATAGCAATTTTTCCATTTTCTCGGCACGCTGCTTCAGTTTTGAATTTCTGATATTCAGCTAGTTTTATTACTTCAGCTTTGATAAAACCTCTTTCAAAATCTGTGTGAATTACTCCTGCAGCGGCTGGTGCTTTCCAACCTTTTTTGATTGTCCAAGCTCTAACCTCCTGCACTCCAGCTGTGAAATAAGTAATCAAGTCTAATAAAGAATACGCACCACTGATCAATTTGTTCAATCCGCTTTCTTCCAGTCCGTATTCTCCAAGGAACATTTCCTTCTCTTCAGGATCTTCGAATTCTGCGATTTGTTCTTCGATAGCCGCGCACAGGATGATTACTTCAGCGTTTTCATCCTTCACTTCTTCTTTCAGCTTGTCTACGTGCTTGTTGCCAGTTTGCAAACTGTTTTCGTCCACATTGGCTACATAGATCACAGGCTTGATCGTCAATAAATGTAGGTCACGAACAGCCTCAAGCTCTTCCTTATCTACATCTACAGATCTAGCGTTTTTACCGTCTACCAGAGCTTGCTTGAATAGTAAAAGTGTTTCAAGCTCTTTCTTTGCTTTAGCATCTCCGGATTTGGCGATCTTCTCAGACTTCTGAATTTTCTTTTCCACAGACTCCAAATCTTTCAATTGAAGTTCAGTGTCAATTACTTCCTTGTCGAAAATCGGGTCTACACCACCAGCTACGTGGACGATGTTGTCATCGTCAAAGCACCTGATCACATGGATCACTGCATCTACCTCGCGGATATTTGCAAGAAATTTATTTCCAAGGCCCTCACCTTTGCTCGCACCTTTTACTAGTCCAGCGATATCCACAAATTCAATCACGGTCGGAAGAACACGATGAGGATTGACAAGCTCTTCAAGGATCTGAAGTCTCTTGTCGGGAACGGTAACTACACCCACATTAGGTTCTATAGTGCAAAAAGGAAAATTAGCTGCTTCAGCTTTCGCACTGGATAGGGCGTTAAACAGAGTGGATTTTCCTACGTTTGGAAGTCCTACAATGCCACATTGTAATGCCATTAATTCGTTATTTTATTTTAAATATTCTGTAAGATTTATACCCCTTGTAGAACTCCAAAATGAAAACTCTAAAGATGGTGTAAAGTGGTATTGCAAAAATCATCCCGACTACGCCTGCGATTTTTGCCCCGGCAAAGATAACAACAAATATTTCAAGGGGATGCGCTTTCACTGATTTAGAAAAAATCATAGGCTGAAGAAATATATTATCCGTGATCTGAACCAGCCCAAATACGGAAAGTATCTTGATGATAAGGTAATTTAATTCGCTGTTTGTCTCAAAACTACCTGATGAAATTCCAACTATGATACCGAAAGTGGCACCAAGTAAAGGGCCTGCATAAGGAATGAGGTTGGCCACAGCTGCAAAAAGCGCAATCGTCAGCGCATATTCTACCCCCATGACGGTGAGACCAAAACTTGCTAAAGAGAAGATAGCCAGCATTTGTAGTAAAAGCCCCGATAGATAATTAGAAAGTAGTTTTTCTACCTTAGTAAAGGTTGCTACTGATAGTTCAAAATAGGGGTTTGGGATTAGATTAAGAAGATTCCTTCTCAGAAGCCCATTTTCCAACAGCAAGAAAAAGCTAATAAAAGCAATAGCCATGGTGCCTATAAATAGGCTGCTTGTAGTGTTTATTACTCCGCCTATAAAGCTAGTGAAATCAAATCCTTTGATCATTTCGATCATGCTGGATTTCAAACTACCAAATAAATACCCAGGTTCTGTTTCCAGTAACTCATGTCTGAAAAGAAACCCTTCAACTCTAGTTACAGGTATTTGAATTTGCTCGTAGATTCCATTTAAATCCAATTCGCTTAATATAATAATCTGATTATTGATCAGCGGGAAAAACAGAAAGCTAAGTAATACCATCAAAAGCACGATCGCTGAATAGGAAAGCAGAATTGCGGACCATCGTGGAATATGCTGACCTAATAAGTGGAAGTCATTTAGTCGGTTAGTAAGTGGGCGTAGCAGTGCTGCTAGTATTAAAGAAATGACTAGGTAAAGCGTGATATTGGAAAAATACCAGCCGAAAAGCAGGAAAACTGCGGTGAATAAAATGAGATAAATGAAAAAACGCTGCATATTCTAAAATAAGAAAAGGAGACATTACTGTCTCCTCTAATATACTATTTCTCTATTTTGAAACTAGATATCTGATCAATCTAGCTGAATTATTCCCACTTCAATTCGTCATTATACTCTGTCTCTGATTCTTCTTTTTCGTATTGTTCAAAATCAACATCCGGAAGAAGCTCATTTTTCACATGATCAACAGATTCGTTGAGTGCTTCCACAAATTTGAAGAAATCCTCCTTATAAAGGAAGATTTTATGCTTTTCGTAGGTAAAGTTATCTCCGTTTACTTTTCTCTTACTTTCCGTTATGGTCAGGTAATAGTCATTTGAACGAGTTGATTTTACATCGAAAAAATACGTTCTCTTACCTGCTTTTACTTTCTTAGAGAAAATCTCCTCTCTGTCATAGCCTCTTTGATCGTCCACAATTCTAAATGTTATGAGTATAAGGTTGTTTAAAATACAACCCAAGATAAAACAATTAGCTTCGAGAATTCAAGTCCAAAGCCTAATTATTTTAGCAAAGCTGCCTTTATCAAAACCGTATAATAAGAAAATAGGTGTGAAAATAAAGATCCTGACTTATTAGGAAAGCTTACTCACCATGCATCATCGCCTTTTTGGCTAATAAAGCTTCTTCTGATTCACGGTGATCGGGATCATCCACACAGCAATCTACTGGACATACAGCCGCACATTGAGGCTCCTCATGAAAGCCGTTGCATTCGGTGCATTTATCGGTTACGATATAGTAGAATTCATCCGATACAGGATCTTGCTTCTCATTCCCATCTACGACTGTACCGTCTTCTAAAGTAACTTCATTCAAACTAGTACCGCCACCCCAAGTCCACTCAACTCCACCTTCGTAGATGGCAGTGTTTGGACATTCTGGTTCGCATGCACCGCAATTGATGCATTCGTCAGTAATCATTATAGCCATAACTTCAATTATTTAAAGATCAAAAGTAACAACCTTAAAACTGTGAGGCAATAAAAAAGTTGTCATACTAACTAATTTAATTCGATTCTAAGGATGCTTCTTTTCAAAAAAGCTAAATTTGCCTCAATAATTCAAAAACATGAAGCCAGCAGAACGTATTTCCGTATTTGTCAAACTTGGGAAAGCAATACAGGACTTAAATCCAGAAGAAAAAGATGAATTGCTCTGGAGAGCAGAGAACAATAATAATTGGTTCACCAAAGCTTCTGTAGAATCCGCACTTGATGGTATTTCAATAATGCTTTCCAAAGAGAAATTGGATGCTTGGCTTTCTATATATGAGTTGAAAGAAGTGGAAAATCCCCAATCCATTGGATTGATGATGGCAGGGAATATTCCTGCAGTGGGTTTTCATGATATGATGTGCGTTCTCTTGTCTGGTCATCAAGTTGTGATCAAATTGAGTTCTTCTGATGAGGTTGTGATGAAATGGCTCATCAAAAAGCTGATCGAAATAGACCCGAGGATGGAGTCTCAGATTCGTGTAGCCGAAATGTTGAAAGGAATGGACGCCTATATTGCTACAGGCAGTGATAATTCTTCTCGCTATTTCAATTATTATTTCGGTAAATATCCGCACGTCATTCGTCAAAATAGAACTTCAGTAGCGGTATTGACTGGAGAGGAGAGTACTGAGGATTATATCAATCTTGGGAAAGATATCTTCCAATATTATGGACTGGGTTGTAGAAATGTCTCTAAGATTTATGTAAAATCTAAGAATCAACTGCAGGATTTGCTAGGAGCATTGGAGGTCTATTCACCTATAAGCTCTCATCACAAATACCATAATAATTACGATTACAATAAATCAATCTATCTGGTGAATTTAGAAGATCATCTAGATAACGGTTTTCTGCTTTTGAAAGAAAGTGAGGCCTTGGTATCTCCGATTTCCGTGCTTTTCTATGAAGTATATGAGAGCATAGAGTTGTTGAACGAAAAGCTGCAGCAGCTTGAGCCAAAGATTCAATGTGTAGTGGGGAATGGAGATGAAAAAGTGCCATTTGGAACAGCTCAAAATCCTGAGCCTTGGGAATATGCTGATGCCGTAGATACAATGGCCTTTCTACTTGAGCTTTCCTAAGGATTATTCCTCAGGGCTGCTGCAGGTAATTTGATACAGAACTTGCTCCCCTTTCCTTCTTCGGAGGTCACCTCCAGTTGGCCATTGTTTTTGTGTATATATTCTTTCACTAATATTAACCCTAAGCCAGTTCCGGATTCATTGTTTTGGCCAGTCGTGGTGAAGGATATCCCACTTTTGATTTTTTTGAGGCTTAAGTCAGACATTCCTTTGCCTCTATCTTCTATGCAAATGATTACCAAGCCAAGCTCATCATGAGTTGAAATTTTGATTTTACTTCCTCGTTTAGAGAATTTTATAGCGTTGTTGATAAGATTCCTCACGACTAGTTCAACCATGTTTTTATCAGCCATTGCGGTAGATTTGGCTTGAGGATCTATCAAAATTTCAATTTTCTTTTCGCTGGCTATTCTTTCTAAAATACTCTTTTGTTGAATTAATGTGTTGTGGATATCAAATTCTTGTATCTGTACTACTTCTCCACCTTTTAGCTGAGAACTAGACCATGCCAATAGGTTTTCAAGTAACAATGCCACTTGCTCCATATTTCTAGAGACCTCAGGAAGCATTTCCATAAATTCTTCCTGTGACACTAGTCCAGAATTGGTCATATGTATCAGTTCCTTGACGCCGAATATTGGGCCTTTCAGATCATGAGAAATTATGCTGAAGTATTTGTCTTTGAGGTCGTTTAGTTGTTGGAGTTCGAGGGCTTGGGTTTCCAGTTTCTCGGTTATAGTTTTTTGCTCAGTGATGTCGTCAAATAGTAAGACTAATCCATTATTAGCTGATTTTCGTCCCACCAATGGTATTGCTTCAATTTGAAAGATTTTTATTTTCTCCTGTAATTGGAATTTACTCTCAATTATGTTTGCCTTTCCTAAGGAGATGAGCTCAAGAATATCTACCCTTGATTTGAAAATTATTTCTGCTTTGACGGTGACTTTAACTTCTTTGGAACTATTAGCGAAATCCAAAAAAGCTGGGTTAAAGTCTACTATTTTTGTTTCTGAATCAAGTACCAAGACACCTTTGGTGATTGCCTCCATGATCTTATTTCGAGCAATAGGTTTGATATTAAAAAGCTGATAATTAAGAATAGCAAAGCCGATGATGAGGTAAGAAAGTAAAAATGCGAATGGCGTTAAATCAATAACTTGAAATGGTCTGAAAATATGTGATTGGTAGAAAATATTGAAGATCAAGGGGAATAGTCCCGCCAATAGCATCAGTCTAGTCTGAGTTTTGAATAGCTGATCAGAGAATCGGAATCTCTTCCAGATGATCAGGTTGCCACAGGCAAAAGCAAAGTAGATATAGGCCATGTTGATATAATACCATGGTCCTGTTTCGATTTTTGCAGTAGGGAATGGGCCTAGATTAACCACCTCAAAGGAGGTGTAAAACACATCATGCTGCTCATTTGTCAAGACGATCAAATAGGTCAGGATGGGTATAAAGAGGATAAGAGAAATAAGGAGCCCATAGTTTTTGGATTTATAGCTAGTGTACTTTAAGCTAAATATTATCCAGAATGCTCCGATGAAGGCTATGCCTAAGTATTGAAGTTTGACGAATACCATCATCGTTTCTTTCGCAGAGACGCTGAGTTCTAAGCCATAGAAAAATCCCCAAATACTAGCACATAACATCGTAATTGCAATCCATCGAATAGGACCTTCTACTTTGAAAATGATGTATAGGGAAAGCGCTCCAACCAGTAATCCAGAGAGCAAAAGTGTAATAGAAAATGGATTGAGTACGAACTCCATTTAAGTTTGTGGGCTGATGATTTGAGGCTTTTGAAACAAAGAAGTCTAATCAGGCTATAATTATAGCAGATATCTCAGACCTAAAAAAGTAAATGTTTTTAAGCGACTAGAAAAAGTGTGCTTTTTTAGAGTTTTGGTACAAAATATCAATGTAGTAAAGAACAATTGATGTGTGAATAGAAGGGAGAATATCCAGCTATCCTTATCTATTGATTCAAATGCTAGACACGCGTTTACGGAAGTCTCAGGTTAGCAGATAAAGGTAAAATGGTTTTAAATAAGGAAAAGGCACCTTTGTTGTCTGGATTTGGTTACTGATTATTAACCTATAGTTCTATATTTGCACACGAAAATACCGAACATTTTACCATAAAATTCCCTATACAATGGCTTTTGATATTGAAATGATCAAGAAAGTGTATGCCAGATACCCTGAGCGTATCGAAGCAGCCCGCAAGGCTGTGGGACGTCCACTTACTTTGACAGAAAAGATTCTTTACGCTCACTTGAGCGAAGGTGCCGCTTCACAGGCATACGGCAGAGGTGTTTCTTACGTTGATTTTCAGCCAGATAGGGTTGCGATGCAAGATGCTACTGCTCAAATGGCTTTGCTACAGTTTATGCAAGCTGGTAAGAACCAAGTGGCAGTACCTTCTACTGTTCACTGTGATCACTTGATTCAGGCTGAAGTAGGAGCGGATCAGGATTTGATCAAAGCAAAAGATAAAAACAGAGAAGTTTATGATTTCTTAGCTTCTGTTTCTAATAAATATGGACTTGGCTTCTGGAAGCCAGGAGCAGGTATCATTCACCAGGTCGTGTTGGAAAACTATTCTTTCCCAGGCGGAATGATGATCGGTACCGATTCTCATACACCAAATGCTGGTGGACTTGGAATGGTAGCAATCGGAGTAGGTGGAGCTGATGCATGTGATGTAATGGCTGGCCTTCCTTGGGAACTGAAATTCCCTAAACTAATTGGTATCAAACTTACCGGAAAGCTTTCTGGCTGGACATCTGCAAAAGATGTAATCTTGAAAGTAGCTGGCATCCTAACTGTAAAAGGTGGCACAGGTGCAATTGTTGAATATTTCGGCGATGGCGCTAGATCTCTTTCAGCTACTGGAAAAGGCACTATCTGTAACATGGGAGCTGAAATCGGAGCAACTACTTCGATCTTTGGTTACGATGAGAAATCTGCAGCTTACTTGAGTTCTACAGAAAGAGCTGACGTGGCTGAATTAGCAAATGGAATCGCTGAGCACCTTACTGGTGATGATGAGGTTTATGCTAATCCTGCTACTTACTTCGATGAGGTAATTGAGATTAACCTTTCTGAATTGGAGCCACACGTGAATGGACCATTCACTCCAGATTTGGCTTGGCCTATTTCTAAATTCGCTGCTGCTGTGAAAGAAAACGGCTGGCCAGCAAAATTGGAAGTTGGTTTGATCGGATCTTGTACCAACTCTTCCTACGAAGATATCTCAAGAGCTGCTTCACTAGCACAGCAGGCAGTTGATAAAAAACTAGTAGCAAAATCTGAATATACAATCACTCCAGGATCTGAGCAGGTAAGATTCACTGTCGATAGAGACGGTTTCTTGGATACTTTCGGTCAAATGGGTGGTGTAGTTCTTGCAAACGCTTGTGGACCTTGTATCGGTCAGTGGGCTCGTCATGGAGCTGAGAAGCAAGAGAAAAACTCAATCATCACTTCTTTTAACAGAAACTTTGCGAAGCGTGCGGATGGTAATCCAAACACGCACTCGTTTGTAGCTTCTCCTGAGATCGTGACGGCATTGGCAATTGCGGGTGATTTGACTTTCAATCCTATGACGGATAGCCTAATCAACGAAGATGGCGTATCTGTGATGTTGGATGAGCCAAGTGGACTTGAGCTGCCTGCAAAAGGTTTTGCAGTAGAGGATGCTGGGTATCAGCAGCCAGCGGAAGATGGTTCTGGAGTTACTATTGTGGTAAGTCCTACATCTGATCGTCTTCAATTATTGGATTCATTTAAGGCTTGGGAAGGAACAGATCTGAAAGGTCTTAAACTTCTGATCAAGGCAAAAGGTAAGTGTACCACGGATCACATCTCTATGGCTGGACCATGGTTGAGATACAGAGGGCACTTGGATAATATCTCTAACAACATGCTTATAGGAGCTGTTAATTCTTACACAGATGCTACTAACTCAGTGAAGAATCAATTGACAGGTGCTTATGGTGAAGTTCCGGCTACACAACGTGATTATAAAGCTAATGGAGTAGGTTCTATCGTAGTTGGTGATGAGAATTATGGAGAAGGGTCTTCAAGAGAGCATGCTGCAATGGAGCCACGTTTCCTAGGAGTACGTGCTATCTTGGTGAAGTCTTTTGCTAGAATCCACGAAACTAACTTGAAGAAGCAGGGAATGCTTGGATTGACTTTCGCTAATCCTGCTGATTATGATTTGGTTCAGGAAAATGATTCAATTGATATCGTAGGCTTGACTACATTTGCTCCAGGTAAACAACTTCAAGTTGTGTTAAATCACGCAGATGGTACTTCGGATACTATACAAGTGAATCATACTTACAATGAAGGTCAAATAGAATGGTTTAAAGCTGGATCAGCACTTAATTTGATCAAAGCGAAAGCATAAGATATAAGAGTTTGAGTACAAGCCGTAGCGATTTCGTTACGGCTTTTTTTTGCCTAAAATTTATTTAGGAGTTAATTCAGTATTTTTTTTCCAGAGTTTGTCTTAGATGTAAATGACCTGTGTGGCATAATATTTTTTAAATAAAACGATTCTATATACTTCACTCTCCTTATTTTTTTAAGAGCACAACTATTTATGTTTTAAGTCAATAATCTTCTAAGCTCCTTATCGATTTTTTCTTCAAACAATTAAAAGGAAGCGGGACTTCTTAAGATTCTTTGTCTAGATTTTATTAATCGAGCAAAAAAAACTTTTGTTTAAGTTCAAAAATGCAAAATGTGGCTAAAGATTGAATGAGAGAGTAAAATTTAGCTTTCTTGATAAAGACTTAACAAAAAATATATAATAAGATCATCGATATTTATGAAAAAAAGCTACTCATTTATTTTGATACACTATTGTTTTTTCTAGCTTTATGAGCAGTAAGCACTTAGAGTGATTTTTTTCATTTAAAAATGCTCGATGTGATTTCACTAAAATTTAACATAAACCATTATTCAAGTTAGTATGGAGCAGTATTTACCAACAATTCCTCGAGAGAATGAGATGAATGTGCTTGGAACGAATTTCAAATTTTCATTAACCTCAAATTACCAGCTATGAGAAAAATTTTATCAATTGCTTTCGCTCTGGTCTTAATGTTGGGCTATACAGCCACGGCACAGACACAAAAGCGAGTTTTGAAGGGAGTTGTGACCTCTAAGGAGGATGGACTTCCAATGCCCGGCGTCACGGTTTTAGACAAGACAAACCAGACAGGTACCACTACTGATTTAGATGGTAAATATTCTATTTCGGTAGGATCCACTTCCGTATTGGTGTTTTCATTTATTGGATATGAAGTCCAAGAGTACTTAGTAGGTAACAGATCTGAAATCAACATCAGTCTAGGTGAAGACACCAGCGAACTTGATGAGGTAGTAGTCACGGCCTTTGGTATGGAAAAAGCTGAAAAGTCACTAGGCTATGCTACAAGCACAATTAGGGCGGACGAACTTGTAAAAGTGGGTACGCCTAACGTAGCTTCTGCTTTGTACGGTAAAGCTCCAGGTGTAAAAATTAACAGTGGTGCTGGTGGAGCAACATCCGCTGTCAACATACAGATTCGTGGTATAAACTCTATTTTTGGAAAAAGCCAGCCATTGATTGTATTAGATGGTATTCCTATCCGAAATGAGGAAGTAACCAATAATAACTATTGGGGTGATCAGCGATTGAGAGGTAATGGACTATTGGACATCAACCCTGCTGATATTGATAATATTTCAATTTTGAAAGGAGCTTCTGCTGCTGCACTGTATGGCTCTGAAGCTGTGAATGGTGTTGTTTTGATTACCACTAAGAAAGGTAAGGCAGGCAAAAAAGGTATGCAGGTAGATTTTAATACCAATTACTCTGTAGATGAGATTGCATATTTACCTAGATATCAAAATGTAAGAGGTCCAGGTATGCCGTCACAAGTGCAGAATTTGGGACAGGCAGAAGATGGATTTAACTATACAGCTGATGGAGTACGAACAGTGCCTAATACTACTACTAACTATGGACCTGTGTTCGACGGTAAGCCAATGTTAGCATGGGATGGCATTGCTAGACCTTACGTAGCACAAGAAGATAATTATGCAGCCTTGTTTAACAATCCTGTTAGTTCTCAAGTGAACGTTTCGATCTCTAATGCAACTGATAAATCAGACTTCCGTCTATCTTTAACTCGTCAGGACAATGAGTCTTTGAGTTTGAATTCTAAGAACAGTAAGAATATAATAAACCTTAATTCTGGTTATCAGGTAAGCAAAAGATTGAAGACTGACTTGATGATTAATTACATTAATCAAAACACTAAAAACCGTCCATATTCAATCGATCGTATGATCAATAATTTTGGTGGTATGATGACCCGTTTTGATAATGGAGCATGGTATTTAGATAAATATCAGACTAGTAGAGGGTATCGTTATGTGACAGGAAATGGACAGAGTTTGACTCCTGATGAGAATATTACAGGAAACGGCTTTAGAGGTGATATTGCAGATTATGTTTGGAGAGTTAACGAAAATCGATCTACAGAGCTTAGTAACCGTGTGATTGGTAGTTTGACTAACACATTCCAAATTTCTGAAGAGCTGAATTTGAGAGCACGTGTATCTACTGACTTTACAAGTAGATATTCTGAAGACGAAAACTCGACGGAAAGACCACTTGCATTTGGCCCATCTGGATCTTTTGGTATGCAATCTGAATTGTTCAATATCCTTTACGGAGACTTGATGCTTAATTACAAAAAAGCAATCACTGACGAGATTACTGTTGGTGCGATGATTGGTTATACAGCTAGAACTGAAAGTTTCAGCAGCATAGGTAGAAGTACAAATGGTGGTTTGAGTACAGAAAACCTTTTTGATGTAGTGGCTTCGACAAACCTTCCCAACAATAACTCAGGTCGTTCTTACAGAACAATTGATGCTTTTATTGGTACTGCAAACTTTGACTTCAAAAATATCTGGTTTGTAGAAGGTACAATTCGTAGAGATAGAATCTCTACTATGAATCCTGATAACAATGTGTTTATATATCCTTCAGTGAATACAGCCCTTGCTATTTCAGACGCATTTGAATTGCCTGAATTTATTACTTTCTCCAAGTTAAGAGGCTCTTGGGGTATTGTGGGTAATTATCCTGACATCTATAAGGCGAATATTGCTTATGCTCAGAATACTTTGGGTGTGCAGCAAACTGGTGGAGCAAATGTGCTTTACACTACTTTGTCATCAAATTTTGGGAATGACGTCATCAAACCAGAGCAAAAACATGAGTTTGAATTTGGTTTAGATACAAGGTTCTTTAACAACAGATTTGGTATAGACATCTCTTATTATAATGCGCAGATCCGTGATCAGATCCTGCCATTGACCCTACCTTCTTCTTCAGGAGCTAGATCTGTATTAACTAACATTGGTACACTAAGAAATACAGGAGTAGAAATTCAGTTGACTGGTGACATCATTGCAACACCAAATTTCCAGTGGAATGCTGTTATTAACATAGCTAGAAATGTAAACAAAGTAGAGAAGTTAGCTAACGGTGCTTCTGAACTATTGCATGCAGATTATGACGGAAACGCCGCTCAACTTAGATCTGTAGTAGGTAGACCAATGGGTGATTTCTATGCTCGCCCTATTGCACTAGATGCAAACGGTGATAAAATCGTGCAGCCAAATGGTCTTTATAAAATTGATGACCAAAGCTGGGTTCAAGTAGGAAATGCTATGCCTGATGCCTCAGGTGGTATTATCAATAATGTTTCATTCAAGAACTTCAGTTTATCTGCAGTGATGGATTTCCAGATCGGTGGTAGTGTAATGCCAACAGGTATCAATTGGATGATCAGTCGTGGTCTAACAGAGGAAAGTTTGAACTACATGGATGAAGCCAGTGGAGGATTGGCTTACTATAAAAATGCTGACGGACAAGGTGTAGGTGTATCTCATTCTACAGCTCAAGGACCTAATGGTGAGACAGTATATCACGATGGTATGGTGATGGATGGTGTAGTAGCTGATGGGTCTAACAATAACAACGTAATCTCTCAAGCTTACTACTACTGGAATACTTACAATTGGGGTGGACCTCAGTATAGCCAATCGAGATATGAATTGTATATCCAAGATAATGATTACATCAAAATGAGAGAATTGTCCTTGGCTTATGCTATACCTAATCACATCTCTTCTAAAATTGGAGCATCTAATGTGAATATCTCTGTATACGGTAGAAACCTGTTTTTCCTTTATAGAAATATCAAGGACCTAGATCCAGAAGTATTGACTGGTGGATCTAGATGGACTCAGACACTGACTAGTGCGGGTACAAACCCAGCTACCAGAACATATGGTGTGATGTTAAGAGCTAGATTCTAATTGTTGGTTAAGTTAAAAACATATGAACATGAATTTTAAGAAAATATTTATATACACCCTATTGATCAGCGGCTTAGCTAGCTGTACAATAGATGACTTTGCAGATGATTATTCTGATCCATCCAAGCTGGCTGGTACTACGGTAGGAAAGCAGTTTACTGGTATGATTATGTCTAACCGCCAATCTGTATTACCGTCTTATTGGGATTACTTTGTGATCAAAAGAATCACGTCTAACAGATTTACTCAATCAGTAGGATGGGTGAACATTGAAAACCAGTATGTTCCGGGGTCTGCTGCAGTAAATGACAGATGGGATAATTACTATAATTTCATGGCTCAATACAGAGAGCTACAGAAAGTATATGATGGGTTGACTGATGTCAAAAAGCAAGATAACCGTGTGTTTATGATTGCTGCTGCCACCTATTTCTACGATCATACACAGCAAGTAGTGGATTTACATGGCGATATTCCGTGGACTGAAGCAGGTATGCTTAGTACAAATGGTGGTGATTATTCTAAATCCTACGCGGGCTATGATAAAGCAAGTGATATCTATACTAAGATGTTGGATGATTTGGCTGGCTTTGCTACTGAAATAGGTTCATTGCAAATCAATCCTGCTTCTGCTGTTGAATTTAAAACGCAGGATTTGATCAACAATGGAGATATTGATATGTGGAAGAAATATATCAATTCATTGAGATTGAAAATGCTTACTAGAGTAAGTGGAACGAGTGAATTCAGCGCTAGAGCCAAATCAGAAATTGCCTCTATTTTGTCTAACCCTTCGCAATTCCCTATTGTAGCAGATAATGCTAGTAATATCATGTGGGATATTTACTTTTTAGGTTCTGTAATCGGTACAAATGATTTCCGTAGCGGTTTAGAAGATTGGAATGGGAATATTGCTGGGAAAGCAATTTTGGATCACATGGTAGTTAATGAAGATCCTAGATTGACTTATGTGTTTCAACCAGGTATTGAATCAAATGGAGCCTATCTAGGGCTTGATCCGTTGATGAATCCTACTGATCAAAATGAATTGGTATTGACTCAGACGTTGAGTGTTTACAATTTCTCAACTATCAGCAGAAACCAATATTTCCCAGGTATTCTTATTACTGCCCCTGAGGTTCACTTGATGGCGGCAGAATATTACCTGAAAGAAGGACAGGATGCTACAGCAAAAATGCACTTTGAGGAAGCTGTAAAGAAATCAATTGGTTTTTATCAGTACTTGAGAAGTATCAGTAATAATGCTGAATCAGGCGCGCCTGTTGTTCCAACTGAACAGTCAATCAGCAACTATTTGGCAATGGATGAAATTTCTTGGAGTGCTGCTTCTAGTATGGACGAAAAACTATCGTTAATCGCCGATCAGAAATGGCTTCATTTCAATGTAATTCAGTCAAACGAAAACTGGCATGAATTGAGAAGACTTGGAAAAGTAGATTTGGACTTCTGGACAGACAACTCAAATCAGCAAAATCTTCCTCCGTCTAGGTGGATGTATCCAGGATCAGAGCAGACTTATAATATGGAGAATTATGTAAAAGTTCAGCCACAGGATAAGTTGACAAATACTCTTTTCTGGGATGTGAATTAATTATAGATTGGGTTACAATGACTAATAAAGGCCTCTCAAGTATTTGAGAGGCTTTTTTAGTTTTAATCTCGAGGAGCAATTGCTGATGTGCGCTTCTAGATATGACTAGTGTTTTTTTAGAGAAAAGTAGCCCTCGTTTTATGTTTTTAAGACCGATTATAGTGTAATACCTCTGACGCCAGTTGAATTCTTTTAAAGACTCTGAAAATTGATTAGTAAGTTTAAGACTGAATTAACATCACTAACTCATTCAGCCTGTGATTTCCTGTTTGCACTTTAAGTTAGCATCAGTGCAGGTAGTTTGAAAGACGAGTTAAATTCTGAAATGAAGTTAAACCAAGGGTATAAGGATGCCGCAAGAGTATTCTCACAAGTAGAGCGAATTAAATTATGAAACTGATTGGAGTAGATATTGGAGGCTCGCATATTTCCGCAGCCCAGGTGGTTTTGGACAATCACCATGCAGAAATCGCCAATTTCCATGAAGCTGATGTCGATACCTATGGAAGTGTAGAGCGTATTATCTCTGACTGGTCTGAGGTGATCCAAAGAGCTAAGGGTGATCTGATCGATGTTAAAATCGGTATCGCTATGCCAGGACCTTACGATTACGAGAATGGAGTTTCTTTGATCAAGGATCAAGGGAAAATGGCGGCGCTCTACCAACTTTCAGTAAAGGATTTACTTGCTGAAAGTTTAGCTATTCCCGCATCTCAAATAGCCTTTACGAATGATGCTGAAGCTTTTTTGTCTGGCGAAAGCTATGCAGGTGCCGGGAAAGAATTTCAAAATTCGATTGGAATCACGTTGGGAACTGGGCTCGGTTCTGCGATCAAAGTACATGATGTGGTGAAAGATGCCAAGCTCTGGACTGCTCCTTTTAGAGATGGAATTGCCGAGGATTATATTGGTACAGGCTGGTTTAAAAATTATGCTCAGCAGAAATACAATCTTCAGATCTCAGGAGTAAAAGATCTTTTGGCCGAGGGGTTTGATCCTAAGGTTTCAAGCGAATTATTTACTGTATTTGGAAGAGCATTGGGTGAATTTCTTTTCCCGTACTTGATCCGGCTACATACTGAGGGCGTTATTTTGGGAGGGAAAATAAGCTTAGCCGGAGATTATTATCTACCGGCTACTAAGTCTTATTTGGAAACTATGGGGTGTCCTGTTTCTATTAACGTCTCTGAACTTGGTGAGGAATCAGCTTTGATAGGGGCGTGTATGCCTTTTTTGGACAGTTGACCAGCCCATTATCCTTATTTCCGCTGTCTGATAGCTTCGTAAATCGCTACCCCTGCTGAAACGGAAACATTTAAACTTTCAATTCTACCAGCCATTGGGATTTTGACTTTTTCGTCTACGATTCCCATCAGTTCGGTAGAAATACCATCTTCTTCAGAACCCATTACCATTGCTACCGGCACAGAAAAATCAACATCATACATAGTCTTTTCTGTCTTCTCAGTAATGGCTACTAATACCAAACCGGATTTCTGAAGATCTCTGCAGGTGTAAAAAAGATTTCTAACTCGCACTACTGGAAGGAAATTCAACGCTCCTACAGAAGTTTTAATTGCGTCAGAGTTGATCTGAGCACTTCCTTTTTCAGGAATTACGATCGCGTCCACACCTGCACATTCTGCTGTTCTGGCGATAGCGCCAAAGTTTCTAACATCCGTGATTCTATCGAGAATCAAGATCAAAGGAGATTTGCCGACATTAAAGCAGCTTTCGATCACGTGATCCAAAGAAGCGTACTCTATGGAAGACATCTGAGCTACAACGCCCTGATGATTTTTACGTGTGATTCTGTTGAGTTTCGCATCAGGAACACGTACAACAGGGATTTTTTCCGCTTTACAAAGCTGCAATAGCTCTTTGATCAAGTCATTGTTGATTTCTTTCTGAACCAACACCTTGTCAATGTCTTTGCCAGCATGGATTGACTCCATTACTGCTCTTGTACCAAAAATAAAATCTTTCTCGTGTTCGCCTTTTTCAATCAAAAAGCCATCTTTCCGCTTCTCCATATGGATATGTTTTTGAACCAAACCGGCTGATAGGCACGTGAGCGATTCAATGTGTAATAGTTTGGGCTAAGTATGTTTTTAACCCTGGCAAAGGTAAAGCGAATTCTTGAACTCTCGTTAGTTCCTCCATAACTCCACACTTCTCTGTCCAAATAAAAGTTAACTTCCTCAGGAGGGCCCATGACGATATAGACCATGCCTTTGTCAGTTTTCCAGCCTTCTTTGAAGTCAGTGAAAAGAATATTAGCGAATTCTACCTGACGGAAATACTCACGTATCAACTCTTTTGCTGTGTCTTCATTTCTTGTTAATCCTATCCAATAAGCATCTAGAGCCTGCTTTTTGTCTTCAGCAGCCAGAAGTGTTTCATGTTCTTTTCTAGTAGAAATATAGGTAACCATGTCCACCATCTCATCCCAATCTTTCACTTTTGGGAAAGCTTCATGAGTTGTTTTCAGTACAAAACCAGCCATGGCAGCCGTGTCACTTTGAATGAAATAGTAGCCAATCTCATCAAAAGACTTAGGGATATTGGATAGAAAATCACCTTGATCTATTACTTGTAGTTCTTTTGGGACTGGGGCTGGCTTGATTTCCATAGGAGGATAAGGGACCTCTAGGCTGGTCGGATAGTAAAATCCATGAAGATTTGGGCCTCCATTAGACTTGAATAATAAGGATTCTCCGACGTTCAGGTAGTTCTGGTCGAAGCCAACATTATTGGCATAATAAGCGCCAAAGTTCGCTTGATCGAAGACGAAGCTACTTTTGATGTCAGTAGAGTAGTGATATTCATCTCCTTGTCTCGTATCCAAAGCTGTCAATAAAGCGATAGAAGTACTTTTGGCAGCAGGCACGTCAATGGATTTCTCAAATACCCAATGCCTATCTGTATCATACTTCAAGTCATCTGACGTTAAAATGTGAGTGTTATCCGAAAGAATTTCTTCATTATAGCTATCCAAAATGGAATAAGTGAAGCTAAAAGAATTGAATTCTGGATTTTCTTCAATTTTTTCTACTTGGAATTGCAGCTTAAAACTGGTCTCAGATTCTTTGATCGGGATGATCTTTAGCGAAAGCCTAGAGTATCTAGAGTACCGAAGTGTCTGATTTAGACTGCTTAAGGTTTTCTGAGCTAGGGTTGGTATAGTACTTCCTGCAAAGAGGATCAAAAAAATCAGGAGTCGGCTTGTTTTACAGTTCATCGGGTGTTGATCTCGGGTTTTCAAAATTAACCTTACTTTTGCCAAAATAGTAAATTTTTGTATGGCTACCTATACAACGGAAATCGCCTCTGACAAGTTGGTCAGTGACAATCCTATTCATCAACGCTTACTGAAAGCATACATTGCTGCTCAGCCTTGGATTTCTGGCAAATTGCTTGAAGTTGGCTGTGGCGAAGGCCGTGGTGTGGAAACACTTTTGCCTTTGGCAGAAAGCTATCTTGGTTTGGATAAAATCCAGGAAGTAATCGACGAGTTGAAAGTTAAATTCCCAAAAGTTGAGTTTCAGCAAGCTGTAATTCCTCCATTTAAAGGAATAGCGGACAATTCTTTTGATACCATTGTGAGCTTTCAGGTCATAGAGCACATTCCTAATGACCGATTGTTTTTGGAGGAAATCTACCGTGTGTTGAAACCGGGAGGTAAAGCTGTGATCTCTACGCCTAATATCAACCATACACTTTCGCGTAATCCTTGGCATGAGCGTGAATATACTCCTCAGCAATTGATTGATTTGTGTGCATCCATTTTTGACTCGGTGGAGGCCAAAGGAGTAGGGGGGAATGAAAAAGTCTGGGCATACCATGAGGCGAACCGAAAGTCTGTGCAGAAAATCATGCGCTTTGATATTTTCGATTTGCAACACAAACTGCCAGCATCCATTCTAAGAATGCCCTATGAGATTCTCAACCGCAGGAATAGAAACAAACTTCATCAGCAGCAGGGAAAAAGCGTGGTAGATATCACCCATGAAGATTACCCAATTGTGGATGATCCTGCTAAAGGGCTGGATTTGTTTTATGTTCTGCGAAAAAAGTAAAGGTCAAGTAGGAGATTGGATACTTTTACTCAAAAAAAGCAGCCTTAATTCCTGAAATGATCATGTTGGTACCGATGATGGCGATGATCAAACCCATGATCTTTCCGATCACTACGATTAAGTTTTTCCCTAATCGTTTTACGATTTTATCCCCTAATTCGAATGCTATGTGAGTGAGCAGGCACATCACGGCAAACACAGCGATAACAATTAGAATATTAATGTAATTGCCTTTAGAGGCAAAGTTCATCGCAGTCACGATGGTGCCCGGACCTGCAAGGATCGGAATTGCTAAAGGTGAAATCGCAATATTCTCCTCGGTAACAGGGTCTTTGATATGCTTGACACTTGATTTTTTGGACTGAAGCATCTCGAAACCCACGTAGAAAATCAGAATACCACCTGTGATTTTGAAGGCAGGAATGGTGATTCCGAAGATTTCAAAAATGAATTTTCCGAGTACTACAAATACAACAACGATCACAAATGCTGTAAGCGTAGCTCTTTTACTTATGCTTCTTTTGGTTGCCTTGTCTAGGTCATCTGTTAACGACGCAAAAATAGGCACATTGGCGATCGGATTCATGATCGCGAAAAAGCCTGTAAAAACGGATAGTGTGAAAGCAAGGACGTTATCCATGAATAAACTTAGTTCTTGATTTGATAAGATTTGCGAAGGTATCAAAAACTTCTGCCTGAAGGAAACGAACTACGGCTTTATCACTTTTCACAGACTTGAAGAATATACGCTGTTTGTCGTATGGTGAGAGGTAGGGGATGGATATACATTTGAACTGTATTTTAAATCTTCAAAACCATGAAAACTTATAACACTACTCTTTGTGCTCTATTTTTGGGAATAGCGGTCATTTTTTCGGCATGCAGCTCCGATGACGATATTGATCCCACTCAAACTACACAGACCAATCCGATTCCAAATGCACCTGGTGATGCAAATGCTGTTTTGGCGGCTGTGATGTCTTATTCTGATCTTCCTAGCTCTGTGCCCAGCATTCCTGGAGTGGGAGGCCTTGCGATAGATGTGGCTTCCGGCTCATTCTTTACTGCAGCTATAGGAACCAATCTAGTCAATGTAGGAGATGTAAAGCTCAACGCAAAAGCCCTTACAATCCCTGGAGGAAACGCTTACATTAATAATCCTACAGATTTTTCTTATTCACTTGTAGCAGGTCAGACTAATACCTGGCAAGTTGCAGGTGGTAGCGGTTTCGATGCTTTTACTCACACGACGACTAAGAAGATGCCTTCGCAAGTGAAATTCTCCTCGTCAGTTGCAGCGAGCTACAGCAAAGGTTCGGATGTAACGCTATCAATAGAGGCAGTGACATCCAATACGGATAATATACTTTGGGTAATTTCTGATGGCAAAACTACAGTGACGAAAGAATCGAAAACTACCTCTGTGACTTTTTCCTCTTCGGAGTTGAGTGCTTTGAAGGCAACCTCAGCTGGACTAGTTCAGGCGGCAAGCTACAATGCGGAAGAAAAATCTTTCGGCGGTAAAAAAGTTTATTTCATCAATGAGACAGTTCATACTAAAATCATTGAAATTAAATAATTACTGTTTGTAATAAGTGAAGCCAGTGGGATAAACCTCACTGGCTTTTTTTATGTCTTTTTTCTTCTAAAGATTCGCTTGAATGGCTCTGTAGTTTGGCCTATAAAATCCTCAGGAAAATTCTCGCCATCAGGCAATCCTACTGGAAGGTTCTCGTCATCAGAAGGCCAGTAGTTTGTTCGGAAAAGGAAATCCCAAAGACTCAAAGAAATCCCATAATTGAATCCATTTGGATGACTTTCTGGTAATTCTTTCGCATGGTGCCACAGGTGCATTTGAGGGCCGTTTAAAATATATCTAAATGGACCAAGGGGGATATTGAGGTTAGCATGTCCCAGTTGACCCAAGATTAACGTAAACATGTGCACAATGAAGAAGTCTGTGATCCCAAATCCAATCATAGCCAATGGGATATACTCTAGCGTACGATAGAGTATATTTTCCATCCAGTGATAGCGGAGCAAAGCTGCAAAACCCATTTCCCTGGTACTGTGATGGACTTTGTGAAATTCCCACATCCAGCCTACATGATGGTACATGCGGTGAATCGCCCACTGCATAAAGTCGCGTAAAATGAAAATAATAAATAATTGCAACCAGCCAGGGAGACGGTCCACCTTGATAGCGACTGTATTAGTGATGCCAAATAAGCCTAGAAGATCATTGAAGGCTTCCACTGCTACCATGGACAACGCATTGTAGGCGACTAGCGCAAAAAGAAAGTAATTCCAGAAGAGATAGAAGATGTCAAGCCAGAAATGCTCACGGATTAAGGGCTGATTTTTTCTCCATGGAAAAAGGATCTCCAATCCATAAATCACCAAAGATGCACCCACCAACCAGTAGAAGTAATTATGCCAGCTTGGGTTAAGGATTTCTCCAGTAAAGTAATTCCAATAGCCGTAGTAGCCATCTAGAATCGCTTTGATGTATTTTTCCATTTAGATATGAAGCAGGATTTAGGATTTAGCGTTGAGTGGGTGTCTGAAGAATATGACTCCAAATGCAAACCCAAAAAAAATATAAATGATTCCTATTACCCAAATTGTAAATTGGAGTTCTGGATTAGAAGTAAGTCCTTTTAGCAAGGCCAATCCGGCAATCATGAAATGACTTAGATTGGCAATGGCAACAGGTCGATTATAAATACCACCAATAGGCCTTCCCTTATTCATCCAATTGAGCATCCCATAACCGAAATAGAGTGCTCCAAGTAGTTGAAGTAAAAATACGACGATTTGATTTGGATTAAGATTGAGATAGTCCAAAATCAAATCAGGGAAAAAGGTGAGGGAAATTCCTGCTGATAACAAGAATATTGCACTCAAAGTCATGATTAGTTTGGTGTTCATTTAATGAGTATTTGGTGAATAAGCTCTGAAATTAGAAATATATGAGAGCAAGCGCGAAGATCACTAGACTTAATTCAGAAAAGTAGGCATGCGCATTATCTTTTCTCCAAAAAATAAGAGTGCAACTGTCGCCGCACTCTCTTAATTTAATCATCACTTTATAGTTTATCCACACGGAAAGAGATCTTGCAGACACATCCGTAAGAACTGACTTTACCGTCTTTTACATGTGCTTTGATATCTTTCACATACACTGAATCAATGTTGTGCACAGTTTTCGACACCTCGGTTACTGCATTCTGAATAGCTTCTTCAATACTGTTTTCTGATGAGGAAATCACTTCTAATACTTTTACTATTCCCATGGTAGTTTTGGTTTTTGTTATAATTAAGATTAAGGCTAAATTTTCGCAATAGCCATGTTACCAATAAGATAGTGATTTTTTTCTGGAAATTTCAGATTGAGTTCTTTGTGTGTTTATTGAAATTAGTTGTGTTTGATAGGAGCGAATCAATGGATTTACTTCTGTCTTTTGACCAAACTTGTAGATAGAATCAAAATGTCATCCGCTGGTCGGTCGCGATTATTTGTTTTTGCTGCGGCTATTTTGTCTACGATTTCCATTCCGGAAATCACTTCACCAAATACTGTATAATTTTGATCCAGATGAGCTGCTCCACCTGTAGTTTTATAAGCTTCCCGATGGGATTCAGGATAGCGATATGGAGTCATGCTTTTTAACTCTATTTCAGCTAAGGCATCAAATTCACTTTTTTTCAAAGCAATGGCTTCTTTGTCCTTTGAGTCTCGTTTTTCTAGTAATTCCTGATATTGAGAAAAAGCCAATTTGTTGACGGGATTGTTAATGATCTGGTTATACGCAAGCATAGTGTTGAGGCGTTTTTCTGCAATTTCCAGCGTGCTATCCGTGTAGGTTCGGCCTTGAACAATGTAAAATTGAATAAAGCTGCCTTTTCGATCAGGATTCACATCATCGCCTTCTCTCGCAGCCCCCAATGCCCCTCTTTTATGGTAATGAATGGAGTTGATCTCAGCTGGAACTGTTTCAGATGGATTCAATGAATTCTTCTTTTTCTGGAAAGCATCTTCGTCAAATCTCTCACCAGCTTGAATCATGAATTTTTCGATCACCCGATGAAATAGAATGCTGTCATACATACCTTCCTTTACTAAACGGAGAAAGTTATTTTGACTTATGGGAGTGTCATCGTAAAGCCTTAAAACAATTGTTCCTTCAGTCGTTACAAATTCTATGTCTTTCTTCAAATCCTTCTTGCTGACCTTAGATTTGCTCAAAGAATGACAGCCACTCAGGAAGAAAAGTAGGGCAAGTGTGTATAAAGTGTTTTTCATTTGGAGGTGATATTTTGTGAAAAATACTGAATTGTCAGCTGTGTGAAAAGTTTTATTATTACCGCAAAAGTCAATACTTAACTGATTTGAGTCTCCAGACTTGGACCTATAGCTATTGCAATCTCCAGACTGCCATTTCTACTTGGCTAGTGGTGGTTCGATAAGGTGTAGTTCTACTCTCCGATTGTTTTTTCTCCAAGCTCTTTTCCTTAATTTCCTTTTTCAATCAAGATTTGACATGACCCTAGAATATTACCGCGATTACTGCCTTGCCAAACCTGGAGTGACCGAAGACACACCTTTTGATCAGGATGCACTTTGCTTTCGCGTAGGAAATAAGATTTTTTCTATCTGCTCCATTTCGGCATTTCAATACATCAATCTAAAGTGCGATCCTGAACGCGCGGTGGAGTTACGTGAGCAGTACGATGGGATTACTCCTGGTTTTCACATGAACAAACAGCAGTGGAATTCGGTAAGTACGATGGGAAATGTGCCGGATCGATTGATTTTGGAATTGGCGGATCATTCTTACGCGCTTATCTTTGGCAGCTTGACCAAAAAACTGCAAGCTGAAATCCGCCCATGAGTTATTTTTCCATTACCAATGTTTCCAAATCTTACGATGCCCAACTTGCTCTTCAGCCCTTTTCTCTGGAGATGAAGCAAGGCGAATTCCTTGCGATCGTCGGAGAAAGTGGTTCTGGCAAAAGTACACTACTTAGGATTATGGCTGGATTAGAGGTTCAGGATTCTGGAACTGTGATGTTGGAGGGAAATCCGATTTTGAATCCCAATCAGAAGATAGTGTCTGGCTACGATGAGATAAAGCTGATTCACCAGAATTTCCATCTATATCCTAATTCTACGGTGGAGGAGAATCTTTCGAGGCCATTGCTGCACTATGAACGCGAATATGCCAAAAGTAGGGTGGAGGACTTGTTGAGATTGTTGGGGCTTACAGATTATCGAGATCGTTTTCCTCATCAGCTTTCCGGAGGGCAAAAGCAAAAAGTTGCTATAGGCAAAGCGTTAAGTGTAGAACCAGAAATAGTGCTGCTGGATGAGCCCTTTAGCTCATTGGATAGCATACAGACTCAGCAGTTGATCTCGGAGATGAAGACTACCTTTCGGGAAATGGGGACTACCGTGATTTTTGTGACACATGATCTCGATGATGCACTTCGGTTGACAGACAACCTGATCATTTTACAAAAAGGCAAAGTAGCGCAAAAAGGCACTTCCCGTCAACTCTGCGAGAAACCGAAAACCAAGTATGTGGCGCAGTTATTTAGCCCAATCAACAAACTTCCTGATACCAAAAATTGCTATGTCAGGCCGGCGGATGTAAAGCTGAGAACCAAAGGTGGGGTATTGGCTCATGTGACAGATTCACGCTTTTTGGTGCACTACAATTCTCTGCAGGTGCAACTCAAAGAAAGTAGCATCACATGGGAAGTAGATGATCCTCAAAGAAAATATGAGCAAGGAGACCGCGTTTATCTGAGTTGGGAGGACACTAAAGTAATGAGTCTTTGAGCATCTAATACTTTTTCCAATGTCCAAAAAAAGGAATATTCCACTTACCATTCTCTACGAAATCAAGCTGGCAATTAGTCAGGCAGTATTGTGGTTGTGGATCAAATTTGGTTTGGTGAAATCACTCCTGATCATTCCTTTTGAGGGTTTTGGCAATGAGAAGGAAATCCTATTAGTAGGGAGAGTAATTCGAGACAATAGAATAGGCGCATCAAATCCTGAGGATAACGTCTGGCAGAATATCAGTAAAATGCGCAGGAGATTTATGAGCGTAGTCATACCTAGAGTAGAATTGAAAGCTGAGTTTCAAGGGGAGGAATACTTTACAAAGACAGACGAGGAAGGTTATTTTGAATTTAAAATTCACCCGAAAGAATCTTTGAAGTTTTCATCTCGCTGGCAGCAGATTGAGTTGACCTTGATGGATCAGGTGATCAGAAATCAAGGAGAGATCAGATCTTGTGGAGATGTGTTTCTTCCTGTGGGAAATATAGACTACGGCATTATCTCGGATGTGGACGATACGATTATTCCTACCGGAGCGATGCGAATGGCAGAGATGCTAAAGACCACTTTCGCCAAAAATGCACATACTCGAGTGCCATTTCCTGGAGTTTCTGCTTTTTATAAGGCCTTACAAAAGGGAATTGATGGCATAGAGAGTAACCCATTTTTTTACGTTTCCAGCAGCCCTTGGAATTTGTATGATTTTCTCCATGAACTACTCCAAATTCATCATATTCCCAAAGGACCATTGATGCTTCGGGATATAGGATTGTCTAGGACTGAGCTTATCTCAGGAAGTCACTCCGAGCATAAATTGGAACAAATCCGCCATATTTTGTCCACATATTCTCAGCTGCCTTTTATGCTGATCGGCGATAGTGGGCAAGAAGATCCGACGATCTATTTACAAGTAGTTCGTGAGTTTCCGGGACGGATTATGATGATTTTTATCCGTGATGTACATGCTTCTAAGCATGCTTCGGTGAAGCAGATTAGTAAAGAATTGAAAGAGCTGGGGGTAGAAATGTTACTTGTGAAAAACACGGTAGAAGCATCTCAATATGCTCTTGCCAAAGGTTGGATTGTGGAAGAGGATATGGATGAAATCGTTCAGGAAAAAGTTAAAAATGAAGCTGATAATGAAGATGTCTAAATCTTATTCCTTTAACGAAAGTATATAACTCGCCATTGCCCTGGTATCTTCTTCCTTCAAATCAGGATGTGGAGACATGACTGGGCTTCCCCAAGAACCAGTGCCTCCCGAAATCACTTTTCTGGCAAGTAGATCAATATAAACTTCTTTGATAGGGTATCGTTTTGAGATGTCCTGAAATGCTGGCCCTTTTGCTCTTTTATCGGACTTATGACAGGTTGCACAGTCCGAGTAGGCAATCAGAACCTCGCCTCTTTTGATGATTTCAGGATCTAATTCCTCGTCCTCACCTTCAATTGCGCGTATGTAGGCTTGCTCTTTTTCCTCAGAAGAATCAATATTCTCCTCAGCAGATTTCTGCGAGCAAGCTGCAAGTAGGACTAAAAAGAAGATCAGGTTCCTTCTCAATTTGGGCTGTCTTATGGGGTGAAAAAACAAAGAGGTAAGAAGTCAGACCTCTTACCTCTTTATGAATTACTGATTACTAATGACTATTCTTCGTCATGAGCTCCGTGGGCACCATGAACATGTCCATGAGCCAACTCATCTTCCGTCGCCTCGCGAACTTCTTCAATATTACCTTCGAAATGTAAGTCGAAGCCAACCAATGGATGATTGAAATCCAATAGAATTTCTTCTCCTAAGTCTTTCAGGATTTTTGCCTGCATCGGATATCCATCTTCATCCATCAAAGGAAGGAAGTTGCCTTCTTGTAGCATTTCAGGATTAAAGCCATTCTCTCCCGAAAACTGCGACTTTGGCAAGTTGACGATCAATTCCTCATCGATTTCTCCGTATGCTTCTAGTACCGGAACCACAAAGGAAAAGTCCTCACCTTGCTCTTTGCCTAAAAGTAATTCTTCGAATTTCTGAGGCAGGTCACTCGCTCCAAAAAGGAAGTAAAAAGGGTCTTCCGTATCTCGTACTTCTACACTGAAAGGAGCTGATTCTATCTCATCTGCCTCTTTGCTTACTTTGAGTTCGTATGTCAGTCCTACGACTGTATTTTCTGCTATCTTCATATTGTTCTTTTAATAATTCCTACTTTTTACGGATGTTGACCCGCTTTACTAATTCATTGTGAAGTGGAGTTCTCTCTTTTTTCTTTTACCGTGAAAAACACCCCAGCAAACAAGGATAGTATGATTAAATATTGAAATACGATCATTGGGGTTTTCGTGGAGGTGTAGCTGGTTGGACTAAACTTGAAAACAATCTCATGAGTTCCTGCTGGCACGATCAATCCGCGAAGAAGGTAATCGGTTCGTAAGATTTCAGCTTCGGTCCCATCTATTGTTGCTGTCCATCCCACTGGGTAATATATTTCTGAGAAAACTACCAAGCCTTCAGTATCCATTTCTGCCTGATATTTCAACTCATTTGGAGAATAGGAGATGTGAGTAATTTGACCAGATCCTGCTTTTATCTCACCGAATTCGGCTGCATTCACCGTAGCCTGAGCTTTAGTGTTTATTCTGCCCAACTCATCCATTTCTTCTTGGTTAGTCTGCACAGTGACAATCTGCGAAGGAACCCAAGCTGGGCCATTTGCTTCAGGGTTTTCAAATACTGAATTTGCTGCAGTTCCGGCGATGACATACTTCGTATTCATCATATTGATCGTCTGAATTCCAGCGAAGTCAAATTCACCTTCCTGAGCTTTTTTTACAAAGCCATTTAGCTCAAAGTTTAAGCGATTGTCCAATAGGTCCTGATACCTACGCATTTTGGCACCATGATATCCGCCAAGGCTATGGAATCTGTAAGGAGACTTTCCTGTGGAGGTTAGTCCTTCTGTGAGGTCTAATACTCTGAAATAAGAATCGTCTTTGGCGATTTCCTGGTCTGCAGGAGTTTCTGCAAAGTATGTTTTGGTTGGACTTTCTTGAAAAGAATTGTCATTCAAATAATGCTTATTGACTGTCCAAAGGTCAATCGTGACCAAGGCGAAAATCCCAAGTCCTAGGACGATATCAGAGATTTTGCCCTTCATGGCAAAGTAGATCAAGGCGAAAGCTGCTGCAACTAGCGCCAAGCTTCTCCAAGCACTTGCTGAAAGCATAGACTTTCGATCCTGTCTCAAGGAATCGATCAGCCAATCTGGCAAACCCGCATCTGCTGCTCCTTCAAATCTGAAGACTCCAGCGCCAACAGCAAGAAGAAGTAGAAGTCCTCCAACTCCCGCTCCAGCGATATACAATGGTTTGAAATCTTTGTTTCTGTACAATCTTTCCAGTGAAATAGCAGCCAATGCAGGAATAGCAAATAGCGTCATTCCTAGTGCCATGGATACCGCTCTGAATTTATTGTAACCAGGAAGTATGTCGAACAGCAGGTAGTTAAACCAACTTAGATTTTTCCCCCAGGAAAGTAATAGTGATAGAATTATGATCGCTCCAAAGGTGTATAGACTTTCTTTTGGCGCAGCCCAGATTCCTATAAATGCTAGGAAAACTAAGATCGCACCTCCATAAATCGGGCCGCCTGTAAAGGGTTGATCTCCCCAATATGTAGGCGCGCCAGCAAGGAATCCGTTGATTTGTGCTGGGTCAAGTCCATTGCTTCGCAAAGCTTTTTCAGACGCGGTATTTTTGCCAAGAGGAGTGCTACTCCCGCCTCCATAGAAATTTGGGACTAATAAGGTTAAGGTTTCTAGTTTTCCATTGGACCAAGAGAAGGCATAATCTCTATCCAATCCTGCGGATGCTGACTCTAAAGTAGCTTGTCCACGAGTAGAATAAGGCGTGTATTCAAGGGCGGTAGTTAATCTGCCTATATTTCCACCAACAGCTAATATTGCTCCTAAAACCAGAAAACCTATAGTTTTTGCTAGTTGTGGAAAACCCTCTTTTTTCCAGTCAAAAATAAGTCTAACAGTCACGTAGATCACCGAAATGATCAAGGTATAATAAGTGATCTGAATGTGGTTGAACTTCAATTGGAGCAAAAGTCCCAGTGCCATGACCGCTGCTCCGAGTAAATGTTTCTTTTCAAAGGCCAAATGAATGCCGAGTAGAATTACCGGGATCAGATTAATTGCCCAGATTTTGGCGTTATGACCAGCAGCGAGACTGAGGAGATTGTATGAACTCAGCGCAAATGCAACACTGGCGATGATGGCAAAAGCCGGCCTGACTCCGAAAGTCAGCATGAGCACATACATGGCAACCATCCCTAGAAAAAGACTGTTCACCGGATGAGGAAGGCCTAACGTGATGATTGAAAGCAGTGAAGTGGTGATGTCACCGGCAAACTCCAAGCTGACAAAATAGGCTGGCATTCCGCCGAAAACGCTATTTGTCCAAAGTGCTTCTTCGCCGGTAGCCTCCCGGTAATCCAAGGCTTCGGTGGCAGAACCTTCCCACTTTAGTATATCACCCTGAGTGATCACTTGATCCTGAAGAACTACAGGAGCGAAATAAACGACTACAATAGCATAGAAAATGGCGATTCCCACCAAATGGGGAAGTACGTCTCTTTTGAAATTCAACTGCATGAAAAGAATTTTTCTTTGGATAATGGATGGAAACGCAAATTAAGGATTTATAGGCAAACCCCATCTACAAAAATAGGTAGTCTCAGGCTGGAATAGATGCAAGACTCCTTTCTATCACTGATGAAAATCATTACTTTTGCACCAAATAGCCACAATAAAGGAATGTTTGATAATCTTAGCCTAAAACTAGACCGGGCCTTCAAAACACTGAAGGGAACCGGGACAATCACCGAAATAAACGTCGCAACGACCGTCAAAGAGATCAGAAGAGCTTTGATCGATGCCGATGTTAACTATAAAGTTGCCAAAGAAGTCACGGATACTATCAAGACGGAAGCGCTAGGTAGAGATGTGTTGATTTCTGTTTCTCCAGGTCAATTACTGATTAAAATCACTCAGGAAGAGCTTACTAAGCTTATGGGTGGTAAAAAGGAGGATATCAAAATCACTGGCGATCCAGCGATTATTTTGATCTCAGGTCTTCAGGGTTCTGGTAAAACCACTTTTACTGGTAAGCTTGGTGCTCACTTGAAGAAGCAAGGTCGTCAAGTCCTTTTGGTAGCCTGCGATATTTACCGTCCAGCTGCGATTGATCAGTTGAAAGTATTGGGTGAGCAGATCGGTGTAGAGGTATATGCTGAGCCTGAGAACAAGAATGCGTTGGATATCGCTAACAATGCGATCGCCTACGCAAAGAAAACTGGAAAGAAAACCGTTGTAGTCGATACAGCTGGTCGTCTGGCAGTGGATGATGTGATGATGAATGAGATTGAGGCGTTGAAAAAAGCCTTGAATCCATCTGAGACACTTTTTGTAGTCGATTCCATGACTGGTCAGGATGCGGTGAATACTGCGAAGACCTTCGACGAGCGTTTAAATTTCGACGGAGTCGTTTTGACCAAACTTGATGGTGATACACGAGGTGGTGCTGCGATTTCCATTCGTCACGTAGTAAATAAGCCGATTAAGTTTATTTCTACTGGTGAGAAAATGGAAGATCTGGATGTATTCCACCCAGATCGTATGGCGCAGAGAATCCTAGGAATGGGTGATGTGATTTCCTTGGTGGAAAGAGCACAGCAGTCCTTTGACGAAGATGAAGCCAAGCGTATCAATTCGAAGATTCGTACTAATAATTTCAACTTTGATGATTTTCTTTCTCAGCTGGAGCAGGTGAAGAAAATGGGTAACATCAAGGATCTACTTGGGATGATTCCTGGCATGGGCAAAGCTATGAAAGGGATGGATATCGACGATGATTCCTTTAAGCCTATTGAAGCAATCATTAGATCCATGACTCCAGCCGAACGTGAGCAGCCTGATCTGATTGATGGAAATAGAAGAAAAAGGCTTGCTGCCGGATCTGGCCGAACTATCGTCGAGGTGAACAACCTCATGAAGCAGTTTGCGGATATGCGTAAGATGATGAAGCAGATGAACAAAATGGGCGGGGCCAAAGCCGCCATGGGCAAGATGCTACCTCCAGGTATGGGAGGAAGAAGATAGAAATTGAAACCCGGTCGAGAGATCGGGTTTTTTGTTTTTATGCATAATTTTAAAAGGATTGCTAGTGAAAAATAGAAATCACAAATATTGATTTAGTTGTTTTTTTTTGAATTGATTAAAACTTTCCGATTGATTTGTTTGAATTTTGGGTTTTTTTTTTATCAAGTTACAAGCTCAATAAAACTAAACTTCACATTAGCTAAATTTTGAATTATGAAAAAGTGTTTTGTATTAATGATAGGCCTTCTTTTTGGATTTGGATTGTTTAATATTGCTCCAGCAGTGACAGATACCCGTTATTTTTGTACTGAAACTTGGTCAAATGGTGCTGGTACTTTTACTCGGCAATATCATTGTTATTCGCCTGTAGCAGAAGGCACATGTGTCGCGGATTGTCAGATTTCACCAGGTTGCGATAGAACATGTTGTATAGATGAAAATGATCCTATAGACCTAGAATAATACATAAAATTTTTTGAGTCAAAAGTAGTTTTCTTTATGAAAAAAATACCATTTTTATTTCTTCTTATATTGATAATCTCTTGTGGAGATAATTCTATTAATAAGGGTGTTATAGATGTAAAAATCACACCCGAAACGAAGGTTGTAGAATTAGCTGATCTATTTGAAAATTGGGAAGTACTTGGATTCGATGGGGTTGACCCTAGCTTATCTGCCTATAGATTTATAAGCAAAAAAGAAGATTGGATATATTTTCTATCGACAGATAGAAGAAAAGTATTTAGGATCGATAAATCTGGAATGCGAAAGATTGTGTTAGATTTCTATGGTGAAGGGCCTGGTGAATACCAGGAGATTTGGGATATCAAAGATATTCCTCTCACGGAAGATTTTTTGGTATTGGATAGGAAATCCCGGAAATTAATAAGGTATGCGGCAAATGGATCCTTGAAGGATGAGTTTGTGATCGATAAAAAGTTTGTAAGTAGTTTGCTTAGTTTTGAAATGATTGATGAAAATCAAGCTGTATTTCAAACTAGTGGTTCTGATGAGTTTAAATTTTTGGTTTTGAATTTGAAAGAACAAAGCTGGGATTTTCGTATTCCAGCAAATCCTGATTTCAAGGATTTTGGGTTCGGTAATGATAAATCTATGTCATTCAGTTCAAACAGGATTTCTTTGATTTATCCTTTAAGCAATCAAATAGAGCGATATAACCAATCTCTAGAAAATCTAGATACAGTATTTTTAGATTTTGGTTCTTATAATATTTCAAACCAAGACATCGAGGTAGTTGATAATGATCAATCTAAAATGTTTGAATTAATCCAAAATGATGAGCAAAAGAGAGCCCATTCCTTTTTGCTTGATGAAACTGAAAACTATTATGTTCTATCATATTATCTTGGTTCATTCATGAAGGGTGATTTCATAAAAACGATTATTCAAAAAGAGAAAGGGACTAGTATTTCTTATCGTGATGTTGCTATGGCAGGTGTTGTGATTAATGCCAGAATTGTTGGTAGCATGAAAGACGATTTTTTATTAATGATGCTTGATTCTGAATATTTAGAACGTTTAGAAAAAGCAGATTTGACTAAGGTTAGCTCTGCTTTGGGGGTTGAACTAAGTGTAGCTAGAGATGTTCTTATTTCTGGTAAAATTCGAAGTGATTTCAATTGATTATCGTATTTATCTCTCCTAAACTCAGAGAAAGCCTTTTTTTTAATATCACTTGCATTAATTTGATTCAGTCTCCCGTCTTCTTCAGGGACGAACTAAGGGTAGAAATGTCATTGTTATTCAAGTCAGCCGTGCCGTCAGGTACGGCTCTATTATTTCAGCCTAAATAGGGCTTTACCTAACGGTACAGCAGGATCTGTAGGTAATTTTGGTGATACCTAATTATGCAAACGATGAGGAGTAATATCAAAAGACAAATCCATTGCTTTTAAATTACGTACAAATATTTATATATTCGTACGTATAAAATTTCGCTATGGATACTAAACTCACCTTAAAGCTTGACCAAGTAGTAATTGAAAAAGCCAAGATCTATGCTTCTGAGAAGAAGTTGAGCTTGTCTAGATTGATTGAGAATTACTTAAATTCTTTGACATCAGACCAGCCTACTGATGATCTGGAAATTTCACCATTTGTGAAAAGCCTTTCTTCGGGCGTTAAAATCCCTGTTGACTACGACTATAAAAAAGATCGTTCTGACTATTTGGATCAAAAACACAAATGAGCAGGATTTTTTTAGACACCAATGTCATATTGGATCTGCTGGGAGAAAGAGTTCCTTTTTACGATGCCATTGCAAAGGTTGTGACCTTGGCAGATCAAAAGAAAATCACACTAGTTGTTTCACCACTTTCATTTACGACAATAGATTACGTTCTAAGCAAATATGAAACGTCAGATTCAGTTTTGAAGAAGCTTAGAATGTTTAAAATACTATGTGAGGTGTGTGCTGTCGATGAGGAAACAATTGAAAAAGGATTGAACTCTGAATTCAGTGATTTTGAAGATGCTGTTCAGTATTTCACGGCTTTACAAGCTAATTGCTCGATCATCATCACGCGAAATGGGATAGATTTTAAGAATTCTACCTTGCCAGTGATGTCAGCGGAGGAGTATTTAAGCAGTATTGCTTAAAACACTCAATTCATCCATCTACTCATAAACTCCAAGAAAGACTCCTTGTAGTTATCGCTTACGCTGATGTGATTTTTACCGATTTGAATTACGTTTTTTGATACAGAGTCTATGTGATCCAGCGCCACAATGTAGGAGCGATGCACTCGCATAAACTTATCTGATGGAAGTAGTTCTTCCATGCTTTTTAAGCTCGTCAAAGAAAGAATCGGATTGGGCTTAGAGAGCAAATGCACTTTTACATAATCCTTATAGGCCTCTACATACCCAATATCCTTGAGCATCACTTTCACTAGCTGATATTCTACTTTCAGAAAAATATACTCAGGAGCAGCAGCATCAATACCAGTAGTAGCTTCAGATTTAGTTTGCGCTTGCTTTTCGAAATAGGAAAAAGCTTTGGTCGCAGCATTCAAAAAATCCTCGTAACTGTAAGGCTTTAGCAGATAATCTAGCGCTTCCACCTTGTACCCTTCGATGGCAAATTGATGGTAAGCTGTCGCAAAGATAATCCTGGTCTTCTCCGAATTTTTCTTTCCATCCAGCACTCGAGCTAGTTCCATACCAGAGAGGTCAGGCATCTGGATGTCCATAAATGCAAGCTGTACTTCATTCTGATTGATAAAGCCTAATGCTTCAATGGCGTTTGAAAACCTGCCGATTAGATTCAGGAAGGCGGTTTGCTCGATGAATTTGCTGAGTAATTCCAGTGCAAGTGGTTCATCGTCTATTGCTACGCAGTTAAGTTTCATGTGCTTATAATTTGATTTTCAGCGGCCACATGCCAGCCCGGCTGACGCCAGTCGGACGGGGAACTCGCAAATCTTTCCCGATAACTAACGCGACCTCTTGGTCTGTGACTCTTGAGTTATGCCTGTCGGCCTCATCCCGGCTCGATTTCATTCGAGATTGATTGTGAGATTTACCCAATATTCTTGTTTGGCTTCGTCTTTACCAAATTTCAGACGATGTTTATCTGGATAGAGCAGGCTCAGCCTTCTTTGTGTATTTACTAGACCAATGCCGTTTTCTGTAGCTTCTGGACTTTCTGCATGCACTGGGAAGATGTGATTGCGAGTTTCGAAAAATACTGTATTTCCCATTACTTCCAATTTGATCATAATTTCACTTTGCTGCTGGCTGCTTACACCGTGTTTAAATGAATTCTCCAAAAAAGGAAGCAATAGCATAGGAGCAATCACCAGATCATCCTTAGGTTCATCGACAGAGATATTTAGGGTTACTTTTTCAGTCAGCCTCATTTTCATCAATTCTATGTAATCATTGATAAAGCTAACTTCTCTGCTAAGTAGCGTTTCATTCTTCTGATTTTCATACAATACATAGCGCATCATTCGGGATAGTTTCAAAAGTGCTTCCTGCGCTTTTTTAACATCCAGATTCGTCAGTGCATAGATATTATTAAGTGTATTGAAAAAGAAGTGCGGATTGATTTGAGCTTTCAGGTAAGAGAGTTCTGTATTGATACGTTGTTGGTCAAGCTCTCTTCGAAGCGATTCGTCTTTTTGCCATTTCTGAACAGAGGCTACTGAGGTACTGATTCCAATCGTCAGTAGGTACAACATGATATTGAAAATATCTCCTGATATCCTTCTTTCTTTTTGAACATATGGCTTATCGGGATTGAATGCTTTATGCATCAATTCAGGCAGGTGGAGAAAGTTGTCTGCATAAATAAGCAGGCCTACAAAAAGCACTGCCCCAAGAATAGTTGATAATAGGTATACAGCGTGCTTTCCTTTCAATAATACCCTTGGGACAAACCAAAGCATGTTGAAATAAAATATGACAAGGAGCAGCATGGCCATGAATACTTGTCTCATCCAGAACTCTACTGGGATGTCAACTCGCCAAGAGAGAGGAGAGAGTAACAATAGTACAGTGCTGAGCATCGACCAGCCCAGGATGTGGACTAGAATGGAAACGCTTCTTTTGGGACTTAAATTGATCATATAATCTGATTTTCAGTAACCAAACTAACGTAAACGTAGCCTCTATATAAAATGAAATCTGCGAATCAGGCTGATTTGACTGCCAATAGTCTATATGAGTAGATAAAGAGACTCATAGATAAATATATCGGTTTTGTCTGATGAAAGAGGCTGTTTGTCGATGAAACTACCGTCTCCGTCTATTACCAAAAAATGTGCGAAACAAACCCTGTTGTTTTGTGGTATCAATAAGCACGAGGCCCAGCAATTGAAATAAACTGGTGATATGAAAAGCCTCAGAGGAACACGAGTCATCTTTCTTTCACCAGACTAATTGAGCAACTACAATCTACAAATGAAAAAATTATTCAACATTATCGCAGTTATTCTTCTGGTCAGCACGACCAGCCTGATAGCACAGCAGACTCCAGAGAAAGTAACCACTCCTTCTAAAATCATTGGTATTGCCAAGGATGTGAAAACTGGTGAACCAGTAGCTTATGCTACAGCCGCACTTTATGTAGCGGGAAGTGATACTAATGTCGCTGGTGGTGTAGCCGATGGAGACGGTAAGTTCTTTATCACTGGAATGGATCCAGGGTCTTATGACTTAAAAATTAGCTTTTTGGGTTTTGAAACCAAAACTGTAAAAAACATCCAGGTAGTCTCTAAGACAGGAGATGTTAATATTGGGGAGATTGAATTGACTGACGAAGGTCTTGCGCTTGAAGAAGTGACTGTACAAGGTCAGCGTGACTTGATCGAGGAGCGTGTGGATCGTACTATATACAAAGCGGAAAATGACAAAACTACCGCAGGTGGTGACGGTACAGACGTGCTTAGAAGAGTACCTATGCTTTCGGTAGATTTGGACGGCAACGTTTCAATGAGAGGATCTAGTAATATCACTGTATTGATTGATGGTAGGCCTTCAGCTATTGCTGCAAGTAGCATTACAGATGCCTTAAAGCAGATCCCTGCGGATGAAATTAAAGAAGTAGAAGTAATTACTTCTCCATCAGCGAAGTACGACGCAGAAGGTACTTCAGGCGTGATCAACATTATCACTAAGAAGAATAACTTACAAGGTATGTCGGCCAATATCCGTACTGGCTTTGGTTTGAGAGGTTCAGATTTAGGACTTAATGCTAGTGCTAGAAAAGGTAAATTCGGATTTTCTTTAGGTGGTCACGGTAGAGCAGGCTATAATACCTTCGGTAGCTTTGATAATCAGCAGGTGCTTACTAATCCAAACGGAACTTCTTCTACGGTACTTCAGTCAGCAGATACTAAGAGCAACCAACTATTTGGAAGGTATAATTTCGGAGTTGATTACGAAATCGACAAGTATAATTTCCTTACAGCAGCTGTGAATTTTGGTATTAGAAATAGATCTAGCAATCAGGAAAATTTCCTTACTCAAAACTTCGTCGATGGTGCTTTGGTGAGAAATAGCCTTAGAGAAACTGATACAAAAGACAACTCAAACTCTGTAGATGTCAGCTTGAACTATACGAAGACTTTTGAGGAAAAAGGAAAAGACATCTCTTTATTGACATTGTACAGTAGAAATAATGGGGAGAATTCATTTGTAAATACACTTTTTTCAGAGGATATGTCAACAATTGACTCTCGATTGAAAAATGATAACCCTAGTAAAAATGAGGAATTTACAGTACAGCTTGATTTCGTGGAGCCACTAGGAAAGGATGGGAAATCAATTCTTGAATATGGTGCCAAAAACATTCTGAGAAAAGCATATTCTGATTTCGCTTATTTTCAGGCAGAAGGTGCTGACGGTGAATATGTGGAGAACTTAAGTCCAAGCTTTAATAATGAGTTTAGCTATGATCAGAATGTAACTGCGGGTTATGTTTCTTACACAGCGACCTTGTTTAAAAATTATACAATAAAGCCTGGAATTAGATATGAATACACTACGATCAATGCTGATTTTAAAAACGAAACGACTGTAGAAATACCTTCCTATGGCACATTTGTTCCTAGTTTGAATTTGAGCAGAAAGTTAGCTAACGGTAATTTGATCAAGGCTGCATATAACAGAAGGATATCCCGTCCATCTCTTAGATACTTGAATCCTAATATCGATTCATCTAATCCACTTCAGGTATCTCAGGGTAATCCTGAATTGTCTCCAGAATTTACTGACAATTATGAATTAGGTTATAGCACCTTCTTCAAAGGTACTATGGTTAGCTTCAGTGGTTTCTTCAGAAACACTACGGGTTCAATACAGTCTGTAAGAACAATTCAAGAAGATGGTGTTATTTATACCTCATTTGATAATATCGGTCATGAAAATGCAATCGGTACAAACATCTTTACCAATATCAGTATCAGCAATAAATTCTCTTTGAACGGTAGTGTGGATGCTTATTATTCAATGCTGGATAATGGTCTTACAGATCCTCTTTACGCTGCTTCAAATGAAGGTTTTGTAATCAGTGGACGTATGTTCGGTAACTATACGCTTCCTAAAGACTGGCAGGTTCAATTGTTCACTTTTGCTAGAGGTAGAAGTGTACAATTACAAGGATCTTCTGGAGGCTTCGCAGCTTACGGAATGGGTATCAATAAGCAGTTCGATGAGAAAAGAGGTAGCATCGGTTTCGGAGCAGATAACTTTCTTTCAAAAGAATTTAAGATCAAAAATGAGATCATCACGCCAACTATCGTTCAGAATAGCACGAACATAATGCGTAACATGAACTTTAAAGTCAATTTCAGCTATAGAATAGGTAAGCTAAGTATCGATCAAAAGGTTAGAAAAAAGAAGTCTGTTTCTAACGATGACTTGAAAGGCGGAGGAACCGAAGGTGGTGGAGCTGAAATGACTCAGAATAAATAAAATTAAAAACAGTAAATAGTAGATTGGGTTACAAGAAAAAAACCCGTCCTCAACTGAGGGCGGGCTTTTTTGTGCTTGGTGATTTTTAAGCACGCAGAGCATAGATTTAATACAGAAAACACAAGTGCTTCATTATGTTTTTTGTATTAGTTTATAGGTTGTTAGGCTGAGAGAAGTGGAAGTCACGCTGCGCCTTAAGTGCCTCACGATAGACAGATGCTTACTAGGTTAGAGTCTTCAGACTTGGGCCTAATCCAATGCAGTCTCCTGACTGCATCCGACACTCGACTTGTGACACAGAACAGCTATGATTAAAAACGAAAAAGCCCGACTTCATCTGGTGAAATCGGGCTTTACTATAAGTTAGAAAGAACTACTTATAGCATACTTTCTTAATAGCATCTATTGTTCTCTTCACATTTGGGAGGGTAGCCTCTATGTAAGAAGGAGAGTAGCTCAAAGGAATATCCATAGAGTTCACACGGATTACCGGGGAGTCTAGGTAGTCAAAAGCATAACGCTGGAAGTGATACGTCAACTCAGAAGAAATACCCGCGATAGGGTTAGCTTCCTCTACGATCACTACACGATTGGTTTTCTTAACAGACTCCATGCAAGTAGCGTAATCTATAGGGCGCACTGTACGAAGGTCAATAACTTCAGCCTCTATCCCTTCTTTTGCCATTTCTTCGGCAGCTTCTAGGGCGACTTTCATCATTTTTCCGAAGGAAATCACAGTAACGTCTTTTCCTTTTCTCTTTACATCAGCTACACCTATAGGAAGTAAATATTCTCCTTCAGGCACTTCGCCTTTGTCCGAGTACATCACTTCAGATTCCATGAAAATGATTGGGTCTGGATCACGGATGGCAGCTTTCATCAAGCCTTTTGCATCGTAGGGATTGGATGGGACGATCACTTTTAGACCTGGCGTATTAGCAAACCAGTTTTCAAAGTTTGAGGAGTGTGTTGCTCCTAATTGACCTGCATTACCTGTAGGTCCTCTGAAAACGACTGGTACACTATAAGCTCCACCTGACATGGCTAGCATCTTTGCAGCAGAGTTGATGATCTGATCTATAGCAACTAAAGAGAAGTTGAAAGTCATGAATTCGACGATAGGCTTAAGCCCGTTCATCGCAGCGCCTACAGCAAGCCCAGAAAAACCGAGTTCGGCAATTGGCGTGTCATAGACACGGTCCGGACCGAATTCTTCAAGCATTCCTTGGGATACTTTGTAAGCTCCGTTGTATTCAGCAACTTCTTCGCCCATCAAAAAAACGTCTTTATCACGTCTCATTTCTTCGGACATTGCCTCTCTGAGGGCTTCACGAAACTGTATTTCTCTCATTAGTTTATGACAAAATTTTGGCTCGTAAAAATAGAAAGGAATTGGCCAAAACCAAAAATTAAGGCTGCTTAATCCCTAATTGATTAGCCTAAATACACGGTTTTTGAATTAACGAACTCCAAAATCCCATATCTGCTCAGTTCTCTGCCGAATCCAGATTTTTTCACCCCACCAAAAGGCAGGTGGGGATTGGAAGCTACCATGGCGTTAATGAACACTGCTCCACTTTCAATTTTACTAGCTAAGTTCTCTGCTTTTTCTTTGTCTTCAGACCAAATAGAAGCGCCTAATCCAAATTCGGAATCGTTAGCCAGAGCGATTGCATCTTCTGCATTTTTCACTTTGAAAATTGTAGCTACTGGCCCAAAAAGCTCTTCATAATATGCAGGAGCTGAAGTTGGAATGTCGGTTAGTATTGCTGGTTGAAATAATGCAGAGCCTTCTTCTGGTTTATCTCCACCGTAAAGTACGGTAGCACCAGCTTTGACGGATTTGTCAATTTGATTGTATAATTCTTCTGCGAGATCTGGTCTTGCCATACAGGCAAAATCTGAATCTACTTCCATAGGATCTCCTTGCTTCAGATTTCTAAAGTGCTCCACAAACAATGACAGGAATTCTTCATAAACCTCTTCCTCTATAATAAATCGTTTGGCCGCTATGCAGCTTTGGCCAAAGTTGATCATCCTAGCTTTTACGGCCGTTTCAGCTGCTTTCCTAATGTCAGCATCTTTCAAAACAATGAAAGGATCACTACCCCCTAGTTCCAGTAGGGATTTTTTTATGTTTTTTCCAGCTGCCGCAGCCACTGAAGCGCCAGCTTTTTCGCTTCCTGTTAAGGTAACTGCTTTAATTCTGTCGTCCTCAATAAGAGACGTGGTGGTTTTGGAATCAATTAGGAAGCTTTGGAAAGTTCCTGTGGGAAATCCTGCAAGAGTAAATACCTCTTCAATTGCCAAGGAACATTGAGGGACATTAGAAGCGTGTTTTAATATACCTACGTTACCTGCCATCAAGGTGGGTGCGGCGAAGCGAAACACCTGCCAAAATGGGAAGTTCCATGGCATCACGGCCAGAATAATTCCCAGGGGCTGATGGATGACTTTTGCTTTTTTGCCATCAGGTAAATCAATAGCCTCTGCTTGAAGAAATTCGGAAGCTTTCTCCGCATAGTATTCACAAGCCCAAGCGCACTTGTCTACTTCTGATAGAGATTCTTTAAGTACTTTTCCCATTTCCAAAGAAATGATTCTAGCGTATTTTTCTCGGTTTTCCTTCAGTGCTTTAGCTGCGTTATTCATCAACTCAGCTCTTTTTTCAAAAGCAGTTTCCTTCCATATAGAGAATGCAACTGAGCCAGTACTAAGCTTAGCTTGGATTTCTTTTTCGGTTAAAGAATTAAATTCTTTTAGTAGTTCCCCAGAATAAGGGTTGATTGATTTGATAACTGTCATTTTTCTATCGGTTTTCCAGCTTCCTGCCAAGCTTCAATTCCACCATCCAGAGAATAGAGATGAGTAAATCCAGCTGCTTTCATAATAGCTGCTGCATTGCCAGACCGGATCCCCGTTTTGCAATAAAGAATGTAGGTTCTGTTTTTATTTAGCTTAGCAATCTCACTTTTGAAATTGTCATTTTTGTAGTCAACGTTTATAGCGTTTGCTATATGCCCTTCAGCTTTTTCCTCAGGCGTGCGAACATCAATTATCCTAACAGCCCCTTTGTTTTTGGCTAATTCTTCAAATTCTGAAACACTAATCGCTTTTACCCCAGAAGATTGTGCATAGGTTAAGTCAATCTTGACTAAAGCGAGCGCTAGTATTAGGAAAATAATTTTTTGAAGTTTCATGGTTTATGAGTTTGATGTGAAAGATTGACATTCCATATTGAAATGAAAATTTAGCAAGATTAAGTTCAAATGCCTACCAAGATCGCTCTCATCTCAGATTCCCATAGTTATATAGATCACAAAACCCTAGCCCACTTGGGTTCGGTAGATGAGATTTGGCACGCAGGTGATATTGGGAATTTTGAAGTTATGGATGCTTTGCCTCAGGGAAAGCCTATACGAGCTGTTTTTGGGAATATTGATGACAAGGCTATGCAGCAATCCTATCCGGAGTGGCAGGAGTTTACGCTGGAAGGAGTGAAGGTGCTGATGACGCACATCGGGGGTAAACCTCCCCGCTACGCCAAGGGTATAAAAAGTAAAATAATGGAATCGGCTCCCAACCTTTTCATTTGTGGACACTCACATATATGTAAAGTGGAATTCGATAAAACAGTGAATTGCCTCTATATGAATCCTGGAGCTATAGGGCAGCATGGATTTCATGTGATGCGGACCATGTTACTGTTTGATTTGGAGGCTGGGCAAATAAAAAATCTCCGGGTGGTGGAATTAGGGAAAAGAGGGAAGGTTTTGTGAGAAGTTAGTTGACAACATTGTGATTAGGTGGAGCTAAAAGTTAGAGATAGTCACAGTTTTCAGTCGCAGTCAAAAATAGTTCTCAGTTACAGAGATCAGTCGCAGTGGGGTCTAGTTTCTGCGGATAATTCTAATGTCTTAAGTCTAACGTCTAAAATCTCAAATTATCCACAAACCAAAAAAGGCGATCAAATGATCGCCTTCTATGTTTTTGCAGAAATAAATATTATTTCGCGAAAGACTTCTTAAGCTCTTCAACGTCCACGTTTCTGATTACAGGCTGAGCAGACAATTGCTTGATCTTAATCACACGTGTGGTCTGAGATTGTCTTTTTCTTTTAAGTTTTCTCTTCAGTGTAGTAACTGCCATGGTCGTATATTTTTATTTGTATTGTTTCGAAACGAGTCGCAAAAGTAAATAAAGATTTCTTTTCAGCCTAAAATAATTAGGATTTAATTCTCCGACTTTCGTGATATGGGGGAGCGTTTCCTTTTTTTTGAATAAATTTGGCAGCTAATCACCAAAATATAAGCTATGCAAAAGCCAAGTCTGCCAAAAGGAACCAGAGATTTTGGGACCATCCAGATGGCCAGAAGAAATTATATCCTAGATAGTATCAAAGGCACTTTTCAACTTTTTGGCTTCAATCAGATAGAGACTCCTGCGATGGAAAATCTCAATACGCTGACTGGAAAATATGGCGATGAGGGAGATCAATTGCTGTTTAAGGTTTTGAATAGTGGGGATTACTTGAAAAATGTATCCGAAGAAGATTTGCAAAATGGATACAAGCAAACACTTACTAAGGTGTCTGAAAAAGGTTTGCGTTACGATCTGACAGTTCCTTTCGCTCGCTTCGTAGTGATGAATCGAAATGATTTGACTTTTCCTTTCAAGCGTTTTCAGATTCAGCCAGTTTGGCGTGCTGATCGCCCACAGAAGGGTAGATATCGTGAGTTTTATCAGTGTGATGCTGATGTAGTTGGAACGGATAGTTTACTTTGCGAAGCAGAAATTGTCCTTATGATCCGATCAGTTTTCGAGAAATTAAAACTGAATGACTACAGTATCAAACTGAATAACCGTAAAATCCTGACGGGGATTTCTGAGGCAATTGGCGAAGCTGGGAAGGAAGGTCCACTATGCGTAGCCATAGATAAGCTGGATAAGATTGGTTGGGAGAAAGTTAAAGAAGAATTAAAGGAACGAGGCTTTGCTGATGACTCAATAGAGAAATTGGTTCCTCTTGTGAAGTTGGAAGCTGATCAAGCTGGTAAATTGAGTTTCCTGAAAGAATTCCTTGCTACGAGCGAGGTTGGACTTCAGGGAGTAACTGAGTTGGAAGAGGTGTTTCAGATTTTGACCGATATGGGTGAAAACCTGGATTTCGTAGATCTCGATATTATGCTGGCTCGAGGACTCTCTTATTATACAGGAGCGATTTTCGAAGTTAAAGTGAACCATGTCTCAATTGGATCCGTCAGTGGAGGTGGTCGATATGATAACTTGACTGAGAATTTCGGACTTAAGGAGAAAATGTCTGGCGTCGGGTTTTCGTTCGGAGTGGATCGTTTGTATGATGTGCTAGAGGAGCTTAGCTTATTTCCAGATGACAGTATTCAAAGCACCAAAGTTCTCTTAACTCACTTCGACGATAAAGCATTTGTTTATGCCTTGGGCTTAATGAGGAAATTCAGAGCAGCGGGCATCAAAGCAGAACTTTATCCTGACCTAACCAAAATGAAAAAGCAGCTTGATTTCGCTTCTAAGAAAGCTATACCATTTGTTGGAATTTGTGGAGACTCAGAAATTGATGCGAATGTAATCGCATTGAAAAATCTGGAAACAGGAGCTCAGGAATCCGTAAGTATAGAAGTAGCTATCGAGAGATTAAAGTAAATTGAAAATCACCTACAGCAGGTTTTAACAAAGAAAATATGTTTGATATAATGGGCATGATGGGCAAAGTGAAAGAAGCCCAAGCTAAAATTAAGGAAACGCAGGCAAAGCTTGTTCATCTTACTGCAACCGGTGAATCTGGAGCAGGAATGGTGAAAGTATCTGTGAATGGGGATAGAAAAGTTGTAAGCATTGAATTTGATGATTCGCTACTTTCTCCAAAAGACAAGGAAATGTTAAGCGATCTGATCGTAGCAGCTACCAATATTGCGATGACGGCTATAGAAGCTAAAATTAAAGCTGAGATGAAAGCTGCTACTGAAGGCATGATGCCAAACATACCTGGAATGGATCTAGGCGGAATGTTTGGATAAAATCGAGGGTGCCTGAGGCAGATAGGTATGACTTAAGCGTCACACATAGGATGATTTTCAACTTTGCGAGCTTGTCCCGAATCAAGTTCGCGATAAGCTATGTGACCTATAAAAACAAATTATAAGCACATGAAATCTTGCGCCATCGTCATATTGAATTACAATGGGGAAGAAATGCTGAAGACATTTCTTCCTTCTGTTTGTGCGTATAGTACTTATGACGTCTGGGTAATAGACAATGCAAGTGCCGATGGCTCGATTAATTTTTTAAAAGAAAACTATCCTCAGATTCAGCAAATTAAGCTTACTGAAAATTTTGGCTACGCTGGTGGATATAACGAAGGACTTGCGCAGCTGAAAGGTCAATACGATTACTATATTCTTTTGAATTCTGATGTAGAAGTTTCTGGTGATTGGGATATAAATATGATCGCTTGGATGGCAAGTCATCCAGCTTACGCAGCACTTCAGCCAAAGATTTTGTCTTGGACAGCCAAAGATACTTTTGACTACGCAGGTGCGGGAGGTGGTTTTCTAGACGCCTATGGCTATCCTTACTGTAGAGGCAGGATATGGGATACTATAGAGAAAGATAATGGAGATTACAACGATGTGATCGATGTGGATTGGGCTTCAGGTGCCTGTATGGTTGTAAATGCAACAGTTTTCCATCAACTGTCCGGCTTTGACTCAGGTTTTTTTGCGCATATGGAAGAAATAGACCTCTGCTGGCGCATGCGGACTTCAGGATGGAAAATAAGTTACAATGGCTCAGTAGAAGTTTATCATTTGGGTGGAGCTACGCTCGATAGGGCGAGTCCCAAGAAAATGTACCTGAATATTCGGAATAGCCTCAGCATGATTTTCAAGAATGAGAACTCTTCTCGGTTTTTCAGGATTTTTGTGGTCAAATCTTTGTTAGAACACTTGGCCGCCCTGAGTTTTGTGATTCAAGGAAAGAAGGAGTTTTCGAGAGCAGTATTAGATGCTTATCGAGACTTTAAGTTGAAAAAGAATTCTATAGAAAAATTTCTCCCTGAATTGAATGGAAGGGAAGAGGTGAAAAGACAAGGAAACGTAGGATTAGTCTTTTGGCACTGGAAAGTTTTAGGAAAGAAGAGTTATGGTCAGCTTTAATCAAAAAGAACAGGGTTGTTCTTTTTTCGAAAGAACTTTCTGATTTTCATGGTCATTGCCATACTCACATATAAAATCACTGGTGAGCCCATTGTAACGAATGAGGCATAGATAAAGAATAAACGAATGCTGTCAATTGGGAAGTTGAGCTTTTCACCCAAGCGTGAGCAAACCCCAAATGCTCTTTCTTCGAAGAATATTTTCAGCTTTTCCATGGTAATAGGTGAGTTCGTTGCGGTAAATTTAAAGAAAAAGTCTCGTGTATTAATAAATAAGAATGTTGGATCAATTGTTTAAGAAAAAACCTGTTTTGTTTTTAATGCTTTTATTGCCACTGCTTTGCAGTTCAATAATGGTGCCCGAAACCGATTTTTTGAAAGATTCTAAAGTGACACCGGGTAAGTTGGAATTCTTTAGGGATTCAGTTCGGTTTGAGGTGTCAGGCACCATTCCAATTGAATCAGCTTTAAGTCCTAGAAGCCCCAAGTTAAGTTTACTATTCAAGTCATCAGAGAGTTTCATACGCTTTGAAGATATAGAATTAACTAAGAAAGTTGCCGAATACGTATACAAGGAATCATTTGTATTGGCCTATGAACCATGGATGGAAGGTGCTTTTTTGGAAGCTCAGTTTTTTCAAGGTAAGAAAGCTCAGACAGATCCTTATCAGAAAAAAATACTAGCTAGAGGTGTGATTACTACGCCTTTGTTAGCAAAAATAGGCAATGTGAATCCAGATGAACCAATACCTCAAGTAGGATTATTTATTTCTACAGGAGTCTTGGATGCTGATCTTTCACGATCGCAAGAGTTTTTAGTCAAGTTTGACGCAGGTTCTTCCACTATTAAAATGAATGCTGCGAACAAGAAAGCTATTGCTGATTTGAAATCTTTTTTGACTGAAAATTCGTCTGTGATGTCTTTTAAGATCACAGGTACTCAATCTCCTGAAAGCTCAGAAGGTAAAAGCAGCAAATTAGGAATGGATAGGGCAGAGGCAGTAAAAAAACTTTTACTAGAATCAAATGTCTCTCTTAAAGAGAATGTGACAGAAATAAAAGCTCGAACAAATGACTGGTTTGATTTTCGATTGCAATTGCGTGGATACGAAAAGCTTTCCACTCAAAGGAAAGACCAATATTATGCAGTATTGTTAGACGGTTCTGACTATCAGTCTCAAAGCCTATCACTCAAAAAGATCCCTGGTTTTACTCAGGTCGCTAATGAATTGTTTCCAGGTTTACGTGCTGCAAAAATTGATGTGGTAGCTAAACCACTTCCAGGGCTCAACCAAACTCAGTCAGCCTTGCTTCAAAATGCATTGAATGATAATTCTGCTAGCTCTGATCTAGATTTAGCGGATTGGGCCATTGCAGGCGAAACTACTCCACGGCTTGAGGATAAAGCTAAAATTTATAGTAAAATGACTGAGCTTTTTCGTTCTGTGGTTCCATATAACAATTTGGCAGTAGTGAAAATGCGTCAAGCCCAGCGAACGCTTGATCAGGCTACAAAGGCTAAGCTCTGGAAAGAAGCGAATGAATTGTTGTATCAGGCTTCCAAAATAGGCACCGACCCATATGTTTTGCATAATCAAGGACAGATTCTAGTTTTGCAAGGCAATATTTGGGAGGCATATAAAAAACTCTCGGATGCTTCAGTATTGACGCGAAATCAAGATTTTCTGAAATACAACGAAAGTCTAAGAGGTGCATTAGACATTATGAGAGGGGACTACAAGTTGGCAACTTTACGTTTTGATTACCCTTATTCAGAACCAAAGGATTTTTTCAATAAGGGGTTGGCTTATTACTTATCAAAAGACTACGCAAACGCAACGTTGTCATTTGAGGAGTCTGTGATGTCAGGCAGGAACTATGGGTACGGCTTTTATGGATTGGCGATGGTCGCTGCCCAAAATGCACAAACGGAGGTGGCATTACTGCAATTAGAGAAAGCAATTAATGCTAGTGAATTAATATATCAAAAAGCATTGGTGGATCCGATTTTTGAAGAAATCAGGTCTTCTGATGAATTTTTCCAAATATTTAAGCCATCTGTTACCATTAACGAAAAATAAGTAACAATTTTTTAATTATTCACCTATTTTGATAAGTTAAAAATAGGGAATTGTATTATTCTGGTTTTTGTATAAGTCCTAAAATAAGCTAAATTGAGACGTATTTGATGTTAAAACTGCGGATTAGTGCACTTAACCTAAATAATTTCCAAATTTTATTTTTGCCTTTGAATTTGAATTTTGTTTAAGAATCTTTAACATTGATGCTTTAGTACAATTAACGTAACCCAAAATACTTGCCTATGACCTATTCTACTTAGAAGAAGTGTGCCCACCCAAATAGCATCACTTACAGATGCTCTCAAACCTAAAGGTTTTTCACAGTTGGTTTTTAAAAAAGCCGCGGTATAGTCGCAAAAGTATCCTGTAAATCAGGCGAATATCTTTTGCTATTATTTTGAGCATGATCGCAAACGATTGCATCAATAAAAAAAAGACAAGTTTTTGAAATTAATCTTGTTACCCAATCTATCTATGTTTATGAAAAATATTTACAAAAATCTAAGTGCACTTTTTGTGCTCTTAGTTCTTACTGGTGCGGCTGCCTTTGCGCAAAAAACCGTTACTGGTACAGTATTAGACGAGTACGACGTCGGACTTCCAGGGGTTACTATCCTCGTGAAAGGAACGACTACAGGTACTGCGACAGACATTGACGGAAAGTTCTCCCTCAATGTTCCAAGTGATCAGTCTGTGCTTGTGTTCTCATTTATAGGTTATTCTCCTATTGAGCAGGCCGTTGGAAACAGAAGCATCGTGGATGTTAAAATGGCACCAGACGAAAGAACTCTTACTGAAATGGTTGTAACTGGTTACACCATTGACAGTAGAAGAGAGACTACAGGTGCTATTGCTACTGTAGATCCAAAGGATTTGACAGTAATACCTACTGGTAACGTAGAGCAGGCCCTTCAAGGTCGTGTTTCTGGTGTTACAGTAATTACTAACGGTCAGCCAGGTACTTCTTCAATTATTCGTGTTCGTGGTTTTGGTTCCTTCGGAGGAAATCAGCCACTATACGTAGTGGATGGAGTTCCAGTGGGATCAACAGATTTCTTGAATCCTGATGACATCGAGTCAACTACAGTGTTGAAAGATGCAGCAGCAGCTTCTATCTATGGTGCTAGAGCATCAAATGGTGTAATCATTTATACCACTAAGAGAGGCCGTAAAGGAAATCAGAAATTGAGAGTGGATTACAATGGTATGTTCGGTGTGACTACTCCAGGTGAAGGATTAGAAATGATGAATCCACAGGATTTCGCTACTTATACTTGGCTAGCAGAAACTAATCAAGCTATGCAAGATGGTAGAGCTCCTAAGTATGAGCATGCACAGTTCGGTACTGGATCTACTCCAGTATTACCTTACTATATAAATGTAGGTGGTTCATCAGGAGTAGCAGGTCCATTCTCTGAGGCACAATTGGCCGCAGAAAGAGAAAAATATAATGTGGACAGAACAAAAGGTGGTGTATATCAAGTGGTAAGAGCTGCAACTGGTGAGGGTACTGACTGGTATAAAGAACTTACTAGAAATGCTCCTTTGAATAGACACTCTATCGGTTTGAATGGTGGTTCTGAAACTAGCAGATTTTTTGTTGGATTAGGATATCAGGATCAAGCAGGTATTATGTTGAATAATAGTTTCAAGAGAATATCACTTCGTGCTAACTCAGAATTTGATGTTACTAAGAGATTCAGAATTGGAGAAAACTTCCAAGCTACTTACCGTCAAGTTCTAGGTCAAACTGGTGGTACTGGTGGACAGGGAGTTGCTCAGGATGAGAACGATATCCTGCAAGCATTCCGTATGCCTTCTATTATACCTGTTTACGATGAATTCGGTGGCTACGCGGGTACTGCTGCTAAAGCATTTAACAATCCTAGAAACCCAATTGCAAACCGAGATGGTCTAGTAGACAATAGAAACTTTAATGCGAATATCTTCGGTAATGTGTACGCAGAAGTTGATATTATTGACAACGTGAAATTCAGAACTTCTTTCGGTGGACAGTACAACAACTACTACTATTGGGATTACAGCAGATTGCAGTATGAGAACTCAGAAAATAACTCAGCGTTCGGTTATGGAGAAGGTTCTGGTTTCAACTTTGGTTGGGTTTTTACAAACACTGTTAGCTGGAAAAAGCAATTTGACAAACATTCATTTGATGTGATTTTAGGTCAGGAAGCTTTAAATACTGGATCAGGTAGAAACATAAGTGCGAGTGGACAAAATCCTTTCTCCACAGATCCTAACTTCGTTACGATATCTAACTTGCCAGTATCAACCAGACAAGTAAATTCATCTCAGTATAAGGGAGTCAATTTCGCTTCCTACTTTGGTAGATTTAACTATACTTATAACGATAAGTATCTATTCAGTGCAGTAGTAAGACGAGATGGTTCATCTGTATTTGGAGCTAACTCTAGATATGGTGTATTCCCAGCATTCTCTGGTGCATGGAGAATGTCATCTGAAAGTTTTATGTCTGGCATGACTTGGATAGATGAACTGAAAGTTCGTGGTGGATGGGGACAAATGGGTAACTCTAACCCAGTGCCTGCGACCAACCAATATTCTCTATTCGGAGGTAATGTCGGTGCTTCTTCTTATGACATATCTGGGTCTAACTCTTCAGCTTTAATTGGTTTTAGAAGAACTACAATCGGTAACCCAAATACACAGTGGGAAACTGCAGTTACTCAAAACATTGGATTTGACGGTACATTCTTCAATGGTAGATTAGATGTAATATTTGATGTATGGCAGAAGGATACTAAGGATCTATTGTTCCAACTTCCAATTCCACAGACTGCTGGTAGCAATGCTACTCCGCCTTTCGTGAACATTGGTCAGATGAAAAACGCAGGTATAGATCTTTTGGTAGCTGTAAAAGGTAACCTTTCAAGTGCTTTCACTTATGACATGACAGTTACTGCATCTACTTTGAAAAATGAGATTGTTGCTTTGGCGCCAGGATTGGATATCATTACTTCCATTAACCCTAGCTACAGAGGTATTCAGCCTATCAGAAACCAAGTAGGTCACTCTCTTTCTTCCTTCTATGGATATCAAGTTGAAGGTCTATTTAGTTCTGCAGAAGATGTAGCTAACCACGCAACACAAACTGGTGCAGCTCCAGGTCGATTTAAATTTGCAGATATTGAGGGTAGAGATGCTGACGGAAAGCTAACTGGTAAGCCAGATGGCCAAATCACTCCAGATGATAGAACATTTATTGGTAGCCCAGTTCCTGACTTCACAGGTGGTGTAAACTTTACTGTTGGATACAAAGGATTGGATTTGTCTGTTTATCTATACACTTCACTTGGAAACGAAATTTTCAATCAATCTAGATGGTTCACTGATTTCTATCAGACGTTTGAAGGAGCAGCTATATCTGAGCGTTTGAAAGATGCTTGGACTCCACAAAATCTTGGAGCTACTATTCCAATTGTAGAAAAAACTGCAAACTTCTCTACTTCTGATGTGTCCAATTCATTCTATGTAGAAAATGGATCTTACTTGAGATTACAGAACGTAACTTTAGGTTACACTCTTCCAGCTCCTTTACTTGAGAGATGGAGATTGGAAAAACTTAGAGTGTTTGCTTCTACTAACAACTTGTTTACTATCACAGGTTATAGTGGTCTAGACCCTGCAGTGGGTGGAAATGCCGATACTACTTTCGGTATTGATGTAGGTAACTACCCAGTTACTCGCGGTTATACTTTCGGAGTTAATCTTAGCTTCTAAGTATTGTTAAATAGATATATCTAGTTATAGAAACTATAATTGATTATAAAACATGAAGAATTATAAATTAAAAGTCGGAGCTCTTTTGTCATCAGCATTGATGATGGTGGCAGTGAGCTGTAGCGATGAGTTTCTCGAGGTTCCAGCTACTGGACAACTCGCAGAGGCACAATTGACCACCCTTGCTGGGCTTGAGGCATCTTTGATTGCGGCTTATTCTCAAGTAAATGGTAGGGGAAATAGACTAGCCTCACCATCCAATTGGGTGTGGGGAAGTATCAGAGGTGGAGATGCCAATAAAGGAACAGATCCAGGTGATTTCAGTACAATTAACCCTATTCAGCGATTTGAAATAAATGCTGCTTCGGGTGAAGTTGGATCTAAGTGGAATGGAGCTTATGAAGGAATCGCCAGATCTAATAACGTACTCAGATTGATGATGAGTAAGGCTGGTGATGTTACTGATGCTGATGTCGTGAGAATATCTGCGCAGGCAAAATTCCTAAGAGCACATTATTACTTTGAGTTGAAAAGAGACTATGGCAATACTCCATATGTAGATGAAACTGTGGATTACGGTTCTGGTTTAGAAGAAATCAGTAATACTCAGGATTTATATCCTTTCATTGAAACTGATTTAAAGTATGCTGTGGCAAACCTTCCAGCTGTTCCTTCTCAAGTAGGTAGAATTAACTCATGGGGAGCCAAAGCACTATTAGCTAAAGTTTACTTGTATCAGAAGAAATATCCTGAAGCAAAAGTTCTTTTCGATGATGTAATTGCAAATGGTGTAACAAGTAGAGGAGATAAATATGATCTAGTTGAAAATTATGGTGAAATGTTTAGAGGAGCAAACGACAATCATAAGGAGTCAGTTTGGGTTTACCAAGCAGCTGCTAATACGGGATCGGTGAATAATGCTAATCCAGAATTTGATTTGAACTACCCATACAATGGTGGTCCTGCAGGTTGTTGTGGATTCTTCCAGCCAAGTTTTACGTTTGTGAATTCATTTAGAACTGATGCTAGTGGACTTCCACTAGTTGACGGATCTTACAACGCCGCTGGCAACAGAGTTAAAAATGATCAAGGTATGGCTAGTAAGGATGCGTTTACTCCAGATCAAGGCAACTTGGATTCAAGATTAGATCATACAGTAGGTAGAAGAGCTCTTCCTTACCTAGATTGGGATGATCATCCAGGTGCTGATTGGATTAGAAACCAACCAAACGGCGGACCTTATGCTCCAAAGAAATACATCTATGAAAAAGATGAAATCGGTAAATTCCAAGATGGGTCTAGCTGGACTGCTGGCTACACAGGAATGAACTTTATGATGATTCGTTTTGCTGATGTGTTGCTAATGGCTGCTGAAGTAGAAGTAGAACTTGGAGGTTTGGAGAAAGCACGTGAATATGTGAACAGGGTCAGAACTCGTGCGATGAATTCAAGCTTAAAAAGAGAAGATGGTTCTTTGGCAGCAAACTATAAAGTTGGACTTTACACTGCTCCTTGGAGTAATGCAACAGCCGCTAGAGACGCTGTACGTTTCGAAAGAAAGTTAGAGCTAGGAATGGAAGGTCATAGATTCTATGATTTGGTAAGATGGGGTACTGTTCAAGCAGAAATGGATGCATATTTTGCTTTTGACGGATCTATACTTCAGGCTGCACTTGGTGGTGCTAAATTCACTGACAAGTATAAGTTAGTTCCAATCCCTCAAGATCAAATTGACTTGGTAGGGCCTGATATTCTAATTCAGAATACTGGATTCTAATTAGTTGATTAACATAATTTTAAAGGGGAGGCATAAGCCTCCCCTTTTTTTTGTTTAATGGCTAAAAAAGCTAAGTTTTATTTCTGATACGCGACCAAATGTGGTAATTTCAGAGCACCCAAGTACCCAATCTATTTACTATGAAGTTTACTTATTCTGGCCTTTTGGTATTATTCCTTTTGGCTTTTTCTTCCTGCAAAAAAGATACTACTCTATTCGAACTTATACCCACTAGTACGACAGGAATTGATTTTAGTAATACAATTGTAGAATCTGACTCATTTAATATCCTCACTGATGAATATATCTTTAATGGTGGAGGGTTGGCAGTGGCTGATTTTGACAATAATGGGCTTCCTGATCTGTTTTTTACAGGAAACCAAGTTTCAAATAAACTATATCTCAATACTGGGGCATTTAAGTTTGAGGATATAACCGAGTCTGCTGGCGTAGCTGCAGCCAATCAATGGTGTACAGGTGTCGCTGTCGTAGATATAAACGGAGATGGCTGGATGGATATTTATGTTGCCTCTGCAATGAAACTCGGTCCAGGTGAGCGGAATAATTTGCTTTTTGTGAACCAAGGTAAAAATGCTACGGGGCAAATTACTTTTAGAGAAATGGCAACTGAGTATGGTATTGCTGATTCCGGAAATGCAATGTGGGCTTCTTTTATTGATTATGATTTAGATGGAGATTTGGATTTGTACGTGCTGAATAATGAGCAAAAGCGAAGTGTACCAAGTAATTATCGTCTGAAAATAACTGATGGATCTGCTATTAATAACGATAAGTTTTATAGAAATAATGGTGATGGTTCATTTACAGATGTGACCCTAGAAGCCGGGATTACCATAGAAGGATATGGATTAGGGGTAATGGTTGCTGATTTGAATAATGATGGCTGGCCGGATATTCATGTCAGCAATGATTATGTGACTAATGACATCCTATATATCAATAATCAGGATGGTACTTTTTCTAATCAATCTAAGGAACGGCTGAGACATCAAAGCCAATTTTCTATGGGAGGTGATATTTCTGATTTTAACAATGATGCCAAACCAGATATTATTACACTTGATATGCTGGGGGAGGATAATTATCGGAAGAAGACTACCATTGGAAGCAACTCTTACCAGGTATATATTAGCAACGAACAATGGGGCTATGAATATCAATATGTTCGAAATATGCTTCACATGAATAATGGCGATAATGTGCCATTTAGTGAGATAGGAATGATGGCAGGCATGTATCAAACTGACTGGAGTTGGGCACCACTATTTGGAGATGTGGACAATGATGGCTATCGCGATTTGCTGGTTACTAATGGGTTTCCAAGAGATATTACAGATAAAGATTTTGCAAACTATAGAGCGGATGTGGGAAGCGTTGCTTCTATCAGACAGTTGCTGGACTCTATTCCCATCGTGAAAATCCCAAACTATGCCTTCAGAAATAACGGCGATTTAACATTTACTGACCAAGGAATCAATTGGGGATTAAATAAACCTTCTTTTTCCAACGGGGCTGCTTTTGTAGATCTGGATGATGATGGTGATTTGGATTATGTGGTAAATAATATCAATGATCCTGCATTTATATTTGAAAACAAACTCACAAATACGGAGCAAAAGAATAATTATGTGAGGTTGGAGCTGAAAGGCTCAACTCTTAATCCACAGGGGTTAGGGGCCAAAATTCTACTTACCCTTCCAAATGGAAATCAGCTCTATCAGGAGCAGCAGGTCGTAAGGGGATACATGTCGTCGATAGATGAGGTGATGCATTTCGGAGTAGGAGCAGTATCAGAAATCACTTCTGTTCAGGTGATTTGGCCTGATGGGAAAGAAAGTTCTTTGGCAGATGTGAAGGTGAATCAACTACTTGAATTTGCGTATTCAGATGCAAAACAAGGGAAGAACAAGGTGGCAATAATTTCTTCAGAACCGAACAATACACTTTTTGAGGAAGTTTCGACGGCAAGGGGTATAGAGTATACACATGAAGAAGATGACAAAGTTGATTTCAATATTCAGCGCGTCATTCCGCACAAATTGAGTCAGTATGGTCCAAGCCTAGCTGCTGGCGATGTCAATGGAGACGGACTCGAAGATTTAGTGGTTGGATCAGCTTCTGGCTATGCTCCTCAGGTGTATATTCAAACCATAGAAGGGATGTTTTCAGCTAAGAATCTTATTCCTGAAGACGGGAATTTCTTTGAAGAAATGGGTATTCTGCTTTTTGATGTAGACAACGATTCGGATCTCGATATGTACCTGGTAGGAGGAAGCAACGAGTTTTTGGGAGATGCCACGGAATACACAGATCGATTGTTTTTAAATGACGGCCAAGGAAATTTCTCTCTAGATATGAATTTCTCCTCTGTGAAAGCAAGTGGATCAACGGTCCGTGGTGCTGATTTCGATGGAGATGGCTATATGGATTTATTCGTAGGCGGCCGGACTCCTGTGGCGCAGTACCCTTTTCCTGAGAGAAGCTTTCTGCTTAAAAATATCAATGGTCAACTTCAGGATGTCACGGATGAAATTGCTCCTGGACTTCGCAAAATAGGTATGGTAACGGATGCAATCTGGTCTGATGTGGATGCTGACGGGTTGGTAGATTTGGTTGTAGTAGGAGAATTGATGGAGATTTCTGTTTTCAAAAACACTGGAGACAAATTCACTAAATTGGAAAACACAGGCCTTGAAAATTACTTGGGCTGGTGGAATTCCATTACTTCTGGTGATTTCGACCAAGATGGAGATACTGATTTTGTAGTAGGTAATCTAGGTGAAAACAACTCCCATCACCCAACTGCTGAAAGACCTGTTAAGATTTATGCTAAGGATTTTGATAATAATGGAAGTGTGGATCCTATCACTTTTTCTTACTACAAGGATCGTGAAGGTAATTACAACTCATTTCCAAGTCATTTCTGGGGAGATCTATATGGACAAAGCACGTTGTTTAGAAGGAAATTTGAACGTTATAAACTTTATGCACTAAGTACTGAGCAGTCTCTTTTCACTGAAAAAGAAAGAGAGGATGCATTAATTCTCACAGGAAATTATGACAAGACAGCCTACATCGAAAATCTTGGTAATGGTAAGTTTCAGGTCAAGCGACTTCCAACTTTAGCGCAGGTAGCACCAGTAAATGGACTTGCTACTGAAGATGTAAATGGTGACGGGTATCTTGACGTGGTTCTGATTGGTAATGATTATGGCAATGAGATTTTTGTCGGTCGCCTTGATGCTCATTTGGGCTTGGTGCTTTTAGGAGATGGGAAAGGAGACTTTACCCCAATGAGCCCTAAGGAAAGTGGATTTGTAGTACCTGGAGATGGTAAAGCTTTGGTGAAAATAACTTCAGCTCAAGGACAGCCGCTTCTCGTAGCTTCACAAAACCGGGGGAAACTCTTGATGTTCCAACATAAAAATCCCCAGACGAGTAAATCAATTACTCCAGGCCAGGAAGTAATGGCAGTGATTTTGGAATTGGAAAATGGTATGAAACAGCGAATTGAAACCAGTCTTGGGTCTGGATTTCTATCTCAATCCGGAAGAGAAATCGTGCTTCCTAAGGGAGTGAAAGGAATTCAATTACAGGACTATAAAGGGAACCTGAAGCCTGTAGATATGAATTCCTTGGATTGATTACTTGTACATTTCACCTTTCTTAGCCTCACAGATGTCTATCATTAGCTCGGCAACCTTATCGGTAACATCTTCTAAATATTTCCTCCCTTTTTCTGGGGAGGATTTTTTTGGATTACCAATTCCTGTGTCGGCTGATACCTCAGACCATTTTCGCTCTGCCCAAGCCCACTTTTCTTGCACGCCTTTTATCACGGATTTTTTCTCAGACCCATCGCCAGCTTGATCTAGCGGCAAGACTAATTCTGGGTGTAAATGCATTACGATGGAAGTTTCCATTTCGTCCGCATGGTCTCCAGCTTCATCAAAGTATTTTGCTTTATCTAATGATTGAAACCAGTTGCAGGTGAACAACATCATTTCAGGGAATTTAAGCCCAAGTTCGCGAAGCATCGTTTTGAAGTCATTTCCTCCATGGCTATTTAGGATCAATAGCTTCTTTGTGCCTTGCCTATCTAGAACAGTAATAATATCCTGAAGAATCATCAGCTGAGTACTTGGATTCAGATTTATATCTAAATAAATATCAGACTGACCCGTATTTACACCAAAAGGAATCGTGGGCATGATCGTGACATTAGCTCCTTTTTCCCAAGCTTTTCTTCCAGATTCACTAGCTACAGCGTTTGCTTCATACACATCTGTGCCATATGGCATATGATAATTATGAGCTTCAGTTGCGCCCCAAGGTAAAACTGCCAATTCAAAACGATGATTTTTAAGAGTTTTCCAGTTGGATTCTGCGAGTAGGTAGGGTTTCATAGGACTGTGTTCTTATTGAGGTTAGATGGGATTCGTCTGATAAATAAATACTTCTGATAGCGGTGAGCTTAATCTAGGCCATATCATTAATTGATTTTAAAGGAAATCAAGGATGATGAGCCTAATTAGCTTCAATTTTAATAATTTAAGGGCTGATTCTAAATTAAGTCTAATGTCTCAAAGAAGAAAGTTTATCAAGCAATCCCTTATGGGCTCTGCTCTTTTCATACCAGGAGTTTCTACTATTGCTGAAGCTAAAGCTCCTTCGCTTTTCAAAGGTGAAAAACCATTAATCTTATCCACTTGGAATCACGGTTTGCCGGCAAATGCTGCGGCTGTGGAGAAATTGAAAACAGGTGGGAACATAATTGACGCAGTAGAAACAGGTGTGAAAGATACTGAGCTCGATTTGAGTAACTTGTCTGTAGGCTTGCAAGGCTTACCGGACAGAGAAGGAATTACCACACTAGATGCTTCTATCATGTCAGGAGATGGTTCATGTGGTGCTGTAGCCTTTGTAAGACAGGTTAAACACCCAATATCTTTGGCAAGAGTGGTGATGGAAAAGACGCCGCATGTAATGATTGTGGGCGAAGGTGCCAGACAGTTGGCTATTTCGGAAGGTTTTCCTATTGAAAAAGAGGTGCTAAGTCCAAAAGCTAAAGAGGCTTATGAAAAGTGGAAAATTACCAGCCAATACAAGCCAGTTATCAATATTGAAAATCACGATACTATTGGAATGATCGGGATGGACGCCAAAGGTAATATGGCTGGTAGCTGTACGACCAGTGGACTTTCCTATAAAATGCACGGTAGAGTAGGAGATAGCCCGATAATCGGCGCCGGATTATTTGTAGATAATGAAGTCGGAGCTGCTACTGCCACAGGATTGGGTGAGTCTATTATTCGAATCTGCGGAAGCTTTTTAATCGTGGAATTGATGCGTCAAGGGCGTACACCACAAGAAGCATGTGAAGAAGCGGTGAAGCGTTTGATTGCAAAAAACAGTAAGAATATTAAAGATATACAAGCAGGTTTCCTTGCCTTGAATAAGGATGGTGAAGTTGGCGCATATGCGGTTCATCCCGGATTTAACTTTGCGCAAGCAACTCTTCAGAAAAACGCAATGATTGATTCGGGCTCACATTTCAAATAATGAGTAAAATAATTTTAGAATCTCCCGTTTTCAATGTGGAAGCTGCCATGGACGCAGCGAATTTTGGTGTAGACAGATTAGAGCTTTGTGCTAATTTTCCTGAAGGGGGAGAGACACCTAGCGCTGGAATGCTTAAGTTCTTAAAAACCGAAATTGATATTCCAGTATTCGTAATGATTCGTCCTCGAGGTGGTGACTTTGCCTATTCTCAAAAGGAATTGATGGTGATGAAGCGCGATATTGAATTATTGGGAGCTCAAGGTGCGGATGGATTTGTGTTTGGAGTATTGGATAATCAGGGTTTTGTGGACGTGGATTCATGTAAATCGCTTTTACGTGCAGCCTCAGGCAAGCCTTGTACTTTTCATCGGGCATTTGATGCATCTGCTGATTATTTCGATTCTTTGGAGAAAATCATAGCCTGTGGTTTTGATCGTATTTTGACTTCAGGTGGTAAAAATTCTGTTACTGAAGGGCTCGATACTTTGAAAAAATTAATGGTAAAGGCTCAGGGTAGAATCAGTATTATGCCAGGAGGAGGAACCAAACCTGAACATGTTTTAGAGTTGAAAAAAACAGGTTATTTGACTGAAATCCACGCCTCTTGTAAAACTTGGAAGCCTTCAGCTAATCAATATTTCAATCCGGATGTTTCATTTTCGGAGGATCCAAAATCTTTTACCCACCACTTAAGGATTGATCAGGGAACAGTTAATCAGTTTTTAGAGGTAATCAAAGAATGAGGTTATTAAGCCTGACTGCAGTAGTTGTAGCGATTTTCTTGGTGTCATGCAACCCAATCTCTGAGAGGAAACAACCCCCTCCTTCACTGGAGCTGTTGGCTTCCATCGATTTGAATCTAAATGGGGAGCAGCTTGCAAATGCCTATTGTGCCAGCTGTCATGTGAAGCCTGAACCTGAAATTCTGGATAAAAATACATGGAAGGAGAAAGTACTTCCAGACATGAGAATGCGAATTGGACTTTATTTACCGGAAGATTTTGGAAACCCGCTTCCAGAAGATTTGGGAGTCCCTCTGGGGGTTTATTCAAAGAGAGCATTGATTCGAAGAGAGGATTGGGATAAAATTCAAGCCTATTACATGGAAAATGCGCCAGACTCTCCTTTACCTCAGGCTAAAAAAGCAATTCCAAAGGTGGGAATTCCAGGATTTCAGGTTTCTCAGCCTGATTTTAAAAGAACCAGAAGTAATCTATCCATTATGCTAAAAATTCATCCGGAAAGCGGGGATGTGTGGCTGGGAGATCGATTAAAGATGATTTATATCCTAGATTCCAAAAAAGGATTTCAGATAAAAGATTCCATTTCAACTGACGTAGCCCCTGTGGATATCAGATGGAATGATGATGCTACTTTCGATCTGCTGACGATGGGAAGAATGGATCCATCCAATGATACATTGGGGAAGATCTCCAAATTTTGGAAAGAAGGTCAGGTGTGGGAAAGTGAAGAACTTTTAAGCAAGCTGATACGGCCAGTAAATCTTGCTGTTGCTGATTGGAATGGAGATGGGCAGCTGGATAGAGTTGTTTCGCAGTTTGGAGATCACCTTGGGAAATTGAGTATTTATCTATCTGGAGCTACTACTTCTACAGAGGTGATTTTGAGAGCTCAGCCTGGTGCAAGGCGTGCAATAGCTGTTGATTTTGATAAAGACGGCGATTTGGATGTGCTTGGCCTAATGGCGCAGGCGCAAGAAGGTGTTTATGTCTGGTTGAATGAAGGTGGAAATAAGTATAAAGAGAAAGTGTTACTTCGTTTTCAGCCTGCATTTGGATCTAGTGACTTCCGGTTTGAGGATGTGAATAAGGATGGGTACAAAGATATTGTTGTCGTGAATGGAGATAATGCGGATTTGTCACAGGTGCTGAAGAATTTCCACGGGGTTCATGTTTTTTTGAATAATGGAGAAAATGAATTTGAGGAATCTTGGTTTTACCCCATGCATGGAGCGAGTGGGATTGAAATAGCTGATTTTGATGGGGATGGCGACCAGGATTTCTTCGTTTTGTCTTTCTTCCCTGATGATTCACAAGTGCCAAAGCAGAATTTAATTTATTTCCGTCAAAGTGAAAAAGGTGAATTTGAGCCTTTCGTAATGAGTGAGAATTTTGAGGGGAATTGGCTTACAATGACATCCGGTGACGCGGATTTGGATGGCGATATTGACTTGCTTGTTGGTTCCTTCGAATTTGATGATCTATACAAAGGTGCTACTAAATCTTGGCGGCCATTTATTTACTTGGAAAACAGAAGGAATTAATGTTTTGTGTTAGTGATAGTTTAAAAAATATAGTTCTGGTTAATTATATTTTTTAAACTATAATTTTTAATTGTGGTGTAGTTTCGGTAATTTATTCTTTCAACCTTAATTTTTAACCTATGGTAAAAAGTTTTCAAGGGGTCAGAATGGCAGAGCCCAAAAAAGCCCCGATTCCGCAAATTCTTGTCAAAGAGTACATGAGTACTGGCTTAATAACTTTCAAACCTGATGACACCATTGATCAGGTGATGGAGATACTTACCAAGCGTAGAATCTCTGGAGCTCCTGTAATTGATGCTTCTGGTGCCTTAGTAGGAATTATTTCAGAAGTGGATTGTCTTAAAGAGATTATTAAAGGGAAATATACAAACACACCTAAATTTCCAGCCAAAGTCAGTGAGCATATGTCCATTGATGTACTTACACTATCTCCGGATTTGTCCATATTCGATGCTGCTTCACAATTTTTGGAACATAAAATTCGAAGATTCCCAGTGATGAAAGATGGGGTGCTTTTGGGTCAGATTAGTCTTAGTGATGTCATTCGGGCATTTCCGACCTTAAGGCAGACGACCTGGTAAAAAAATACTTATAAAAAATATGATTGCCCCCAGTAAGGATCTTCTTCCTTATTGGGGGCATTCTTTTTACTTTGAACTGTCAATCGCTCTCTCTACGTCAAGAATGATATCTTCATAGTGCTCTAATCCGATCGATAGTCTGACCAATCCGTCTGATATGCCGACTTGGGCTCTTTCTTCCACCGAGAGCTTGCTGTGTGTCGTGGAAGCTGGATGAGTGACAATGCTTCGACTATCACCAAGATTAGCAGTGATAGAGATCATCTGAAGTTTGTCGATAAATCGCTGTGCACGTTGTACTCCACCTTTTAAGTCTAGTGTTATTACTCCGCCACCTTGACTCATTTGCTTTTTGGCAATTTCGTATTGCGGATGTGATTTGAGAAAAGGATATTTTACTGCAAGAATTTCTGGATTTCCTTCAAAATAATCAGCTACTGTAAGTGCATTGCTGCAATGCCTGTCCATTCTCAATCCAAGCGTTTCCATACTTTTTGCAAGAATCCATGCGTTGAAAGGAGAGATAGAAGGTCCTGTGTGCCTAGCGAAGAAGTGTACCTCTTTCATCAAATCAGCTTTGCCTAAAATCAAACCACCAAGAACTCTTCCCTGTCCGTCAATGTATTTGGTCGCGCTATGAGTCACGATGTGAGCACCCCATTTGGCTGGCTGCTGCAGGTAAGGGGAAGCAAAGCAGTTGTCCACCACTAAGATCAGATTATGTGCTTCCGCAAATTTTCCAGCCCATTCCAAATCGATTATCTCCAAGCCAGGATTGGAAGGAGTTTCGATAAAAAGCATTTTGGTGTTGGGCTGTACTAGTTTATCCCAATTTAAATAATCAGATATATCACCGTAAGTTGAGGTGATACCCCATTTAGGAAATACTCGTGTCAAAAGCTGGTGAGTAGATCCGAATAAGGAACGAGCAGCAAGTACATGATCTCCTTGCTGTAGAAGCGCTGCAATACTTCCAAACATTGCAGCCATACCGGAAGCTGTGGCAAATCCATCTTCAGTTCCCTCAGCTGCGCACACTTTTTCAATCAAGTCGCTGGAGTTGGGATTGGCATAGCGTGAATAGATATTTCCTTCTATTTCATCTGCAAAAGTAGCTCTTGCTTCTTCTGCAGAATCAAAGGTAAAACTGGAAGTAAGATAGATCGGAGCAGAGTGCTCTCTTTGGCTGGACTTTGATGGTGAAATCCGTACAGAATTCGTTTCGAAGTGCTTACTCATTTATTGATCAGTTTAGATTTTGACAATACTAATCAAGCAGATTTGAGAAAATCAAACCCAAAGGCGGTAAACGAACTAAAAGGGATTATTTGTGAAGTAAGCCAATCTATAGTTCCCGCATAGGGTAGGATTTGGCACCGTTCTCCGTTTCGGGATGGTTGCCAGAGGGTCATAGAGCCTAATCTCTCGCCTCTTCTTTATAAATCAGTTGCCTGAAGTGATGCAAAGAAAGATCGAGATTTGGGGAATTCCAAATCTTATTCGATCAATCGTTAAATTGATTCATAGTTCGTTCTATTCCAATTGAGCAAAAAGTAAGGCTCATTTCGATTGCTTTGTCCATTATTATAGGTAGTTCTGCAAATTCTGGAGTGGTGAATTTCCCTAAAACAAAATCAATTTGTCTTCCTTTTGGGAAATCATCTCCTATACCCATTCTAAGTCTCGGGTAGTTTTGACCACCCGTGAGTTCCTCTATGTTTTTCAGGCCATTATGACCCGCTGCACTTCCTTTCGGTTTCATGCGAAGTTTACCAAAAGGGATAGCTACATCATCCACGATTACCAGCGTATTCTCTTTGGTTACTTGGAGCTCCTTCATCCAGTAATTCATCGCCTTACCACTTAGATTCATATAAGTCGTAGGCTTGATCATGTGGATGGTTCTGCCTTTGTGTTTGAATTCTGTTTTGAAAGCTAGTCTATCGCTTTTCCATGAACATTCTTTTGCGTCAGCAAGTCTGTCCACAGTCAGGAATCCAATGTTATGTCGTGTGAGTTCGTATTCTGGGCCAATGTTTCCTAGGCCAATGATTAGATATTTCATCTTACTGCAGCTATAAGGCTTGAAAATAAAAAATCCTGCCCAGTTATGGGCAGGATTTTGAATGAATAAGAGACTAAATCTATTCTTCGTCTCCGCCTTTCTTGCCTCTAAGTGCTCTTGGAATACCAATAGTCACGATAGAAACGTTAGGGCTTGTAAGGATTTCAAATCCTTGAACTTCAATATCTTCAACTTTGAATGATTTACCCAGATCAAGTTTAGAGATGTCAACAGGAATAAAGTCAGGGAAGTCGTTTGCAAGACCTTTTACTTTCAATACTCTAGTTTTCAATTCTAATTTACCACCTTTTGCGATACCTGGAGAGCTACCAACAATTTTCACAGGAATTTCGAATTTGATAGGCTTATCATCAGCATAAGCTACAAAGTCAGCGTGAAGAATAGCCTCACTTACCGGGTGGTACTGAGCATCTTTCAATACTGCCTTGATGATAGTGCCTTCGATATTCAATTCAACCAAGTGAACTTCAGGAGTGTAAATTAAGTCTCTGAAAAGGATGATTGGAGAGTAGAAGTGAATCTGCTCTTTGATACCAGGTCCGTAAACCACACAGGGAACATTACCTGATTCTCTCACTTCAGAAAGACTGGCACTGTCGAGATTTGCTCTTTTAAACCCTATAACCTCTAGTGTTTTCATATTATTGTATTTGTATTAAATTGGTTCTTAAATAAATAAAGAACTGATAGAGGTGTTTCCTGTCACGGCATGGATAGCCTTTGCGAATAGGTCAGCGACTGTCAGTACTCTGATTTTGGATGATTGTTGTTTAGGGTAGATGGTATCAGTGATAACCAATTCTTCCAAAACTGAGTTTTCGATGTTCTCGTAAGCTTTTCCAGAAAGGACGCCATGCGTTGCAATAGCTCTTACTGAATTAGCTCCTTTCTCCATGACCATTTCTGCGGCTTTGCAGAGCGTGCCTGCTGTATCCACTAAATCGTCCACAAGAATAACATCTTTTCCCTCTACATCCCCGATTACTTGCATAGATGCAATCTCGTTGGCTCTTTTTCTGTGCTTATCACAGACTACCATTTCTACTTCAAAATGCTTGGCATAAGACCTGGCTCTCGCTACTCCTCCTACATCTGGTGATGCAAAAATCATATCTGGGAGCCTGAGCGAATTCAAATAGGGCACAAAAATAGCTGATCCATTCAAATGATCCAAAGGTATATCGAAAAAACCTTGAATTTGTCCGGCGTGGAGATCACAAGTCATGATCCGATCCGCTCCTGCAGAGGTAATCATATTGGCGATTGCCTTAGCAGCGATGGATACACGCGGTCTATCTTTCCTGTCTTGCCTAGCATATCCGAAATAAGGAATTACAGCACATACTTTATATGCACTTGCTCTTTTGGCAGCGTCTATCATCAAGCAAAGCTCCAAAAGGTTGTCGCTAGGAGGGGTAGTGCTTTGTACTAAAAAGACGGTGCACCCTCTAATGGATTCATTGAAGCTGGGAGATAATTCGCCGTCACTAAATTTAGATAGCGTAAGATCGCCAAGCTTTTTGCCATAGTTTTTAGCGACTTTCTCGGCAAGTGATTGGCTGTTAGTGCCTGAAAATATTTTAACCTCGGACATGGTTAGTAGTTTTTTTTCGGGAAAGGTTTGGAAAGGACTTAAGATCAAAAGTAATAATTTTTGAATGGATGGCTAAGGTGTTTGAAGTTGAATCGGAAGATAATTTTGACTTTTGATAGTATTAGGCTCATTTTGTAATTACAGGGGTAAAAGATTCAGTTTTCAGTCATGTATATATGATGACTGGTGGTTGATCATCACATCACAATTAGATGAACCACAAGTTTAAATGAGTTTATGACTTGTTTTCTCACTTTCATTGATAAGCTTATTGCCTTTTTTCTCCAGTCCTGTAAAATTTCAAGATTACAGGCTCTCGATCCAAAGTAGCTGCTTTTTTCATGTTATTTTGGAAGTGAAATACCAGATTATAAACCAACCCGAATGTTTATGAGATTACGATTTACTTTTCTAGCGCTCATATTTGCCATTTCTTTTGGCTCTTTTGCGCAAAATGTCCCTACACCAAAATCACATTTTGGCTTTGATATAGGTGACGATTATAAACTTGCCAATTTCTCCCAGACAGAAGCATACTTCAAGAAAGTGGCAGATGCGAGTGAACGCGTGAAAATGGTAGAGATAGGCAAAACCGAGTACGGTAGATCTCAACCTATGATGATCGTGACTGCCCCAGCTAATTTTGCGAAGCTAGAACAATACAGAGAGATCTCGCAGAAACTTGCCCATGCTGAGATTACCAAAGAAGAAGCAGAAAAGCTTTCAATAGAAGGTAAGCCTGTTGTGTGGGTAGATGGAGGTTTACATGCAAATGAAGTAGTAGGTCCACATCAGCTGATTGAAACACTTTACCAACTAGCTTCAAGAGATGATGCGGAGACACTGAAAATTCTTGACGACGTGATTATTTTGCTTGTGCATGCTAACCCTGATGGGATGGAAATCATGTCTGATTGGTATATGAGAAAGGAAGATTCTACTGAACGTGATCAAAATATCCCGATTCTATACCAGAAGTACGTAGGGCATGATAACAACCGTGATTTCTACATGAACAACATGAGCGAAGCTGCTAATATGTCTTTACAACAGTATGTAGAGTGGATTCCACAGATCATCTACAATCACCATCAGACAGCTCCAGCAGGTACTGTGGTGGCTGGTCCTCCATATAGAGATCCATTTAACCATGTGTTTGACCCATTGATTATCACTAGTCTAGATGCTGTAGGTGCAGCAATGATCAATAGAATGCATACAGAAGATAAGCCAGGCTATACCAGACTGGATGGTTCTGTATTCTCCACTTGGTGGAACGGTGGGCTGAGAACGACTCCTTACTACCATAATATTATTGGGATTCTTACAGAGATCATCGGTAACCCTACTCCATACAGTGTTCCTTTGGTGCCGGACCGCCTTATTCCAAATAATGGTACACCATATCCAGTAGCTCCTCAGGAATGGCCTTTCCGTAGATCAATTGATTACTCGGTATCTTTAAATTATGCGATTTTCAATCATGCAGTGAGGCATGGTGATGAGTTGCTTTACAATATTTACTTGATGGGGAGAAAGTCCATTGAGAAAGGAAGTCAGGATAATGTGACTATGTATCCTAAATATGCGCAAGCAGTAGAGGATGCATTCAAAGCATCAGATAAAAGCAGAGGTGGTGAGAGATCAAGAGGCGGAATGCCAGCTGAACTTTACGATTCAATCTACAACGCGCCAGCGAATAGGGATCCGCGTGGTTACATTCTTTCTGCGGATCAGCCAGACTTTCCTACTGCGGTGAAATTCATGAATGCTTTGATCAAGTCAGGAATACTTGTAGAGAAAGCGACTAAGGAATTTACGGTGAATGGTAAGACCTATCCAGCCAATTCCTTCATAGTGAAAACAGCCCAAGCCTTCCGTCCGCACGTGATCGATATGTTTGAACCACAAGATCATCCTAATGATTTCTTGTATCCAGGTGGACCTCCGATCAGACCATATGATGCAGCCGGTTGGACGCTTGCTTTGCAGATGGGTGTAGAAGTGGATAAGCAGTATGAAGGTTTTGAAGGCCCTTTCGAGAGAATACCTTACGGAGAAATTCAAACTCCTCCAGCGAAAACGTTAGCAAATGGATCAGGTTATTTACTTGATGCTAGAAATAATAACAGCTTTATGGCAGTGAATGATTTGCTGAAAGCGAAAGTAAAAGTTTACAGAACTAGTACGTCAGTGGATGGTCTACCCGTTGGTTCATTCTACGTAAGTGGAGGTAAAAAAGAATTGGAGCTGGCTGCCAAAGAATATGGAGTATATCCAGTGCCGGCATCTATGCCTAAGGGAGCGACTTTAATCCAGCCAGCTAGAATCGGTCTATATGACTACTATGGTGGCTCTATGCCTTCAGGATGGGTTCGCTGGATGATGGAGCAATTTCACTTTGAATACCAATTGGTGTTCCCTGAGGAGATCGATGCGGGCAACCTGAATGAGAAGTATGATGTGTTACTATTTATCAGTTCAGGGATTCCTGCTGCTGGTTCTAGAGGCTATTCTCGTTCTCAGCCCAAGCCTGAAGAAATTGATGAAAAGTATCGTCATATGTTGGGGAGCTTTAGTGCTGATAAGTCAGTGCCTGAGTTGAAATCCTTCATAGAGAAAGGTGGAAAGGTGATCTCTGTAGGTTCTGCAACAGATCTGGCCTATCACTTTAATTTGCCTGTGGAAGATGCTTTGGTAGAGATTGGGACTGATGGAAAAGCTAAATCTCTTAGCGGTGAGAAATATTATGTGCCAGGCTCAGTATTGGAGATGCATGTAGATAATTCTGTGCCGATGAACTACGGTATGGGTGAAAGTGCCTACATCATGTTCAATAGAAGCCCAGTATTCAAATTGTCACCTTCAGCGGCAAATAAAGGAGTGAAGCCAATCGCATGGTTCGGAGAAGAAGAGCCATTGAGAAGTGGATGGGCATTTGGACAGTCTTATTTGAGAAATGGAGTTACTGCCTTCGAAGCTCAAATGGGCAAAGGAAAGTTTTATGCCTTTGGGCCAGAAATTACCTTCAGAGCTCAGTCGCATGGGACCTTTAAAATGCTGTTTAATGGATTGTATAAATAAGAGAATCGTATTCTGATTATTGAAAACCGCCTTGAGAGAGGCGGTTTTTTTATGATTATTATTCTTTCACTACGGTAGATTCGCAGGTTATTGCAGTGAGCATAATCTATTTGTATTTCCTTCTTCTCAGTCTCTAAGGACTGTGCCTTGTTAAGGCACTTTTATTTCACAAATCTTTTTTAACTTAAACGTATTCATATCCCTCACCTTTTTTCATTGATCCATGGATAACGACGATTCAATTTTTATTTCAGGTATACACAATTGGTGCGATCGCTGGTGTGAACGCTGTTCATTTACAGCCAGATGCAGAGTTTTTGAAAAGGAGGGAGAAAGAGATTTAAAGGATCCAGAGGATTTTTGGAATGATTTATCCCAGAATTTCAAGGAGACTTTGGAGATGCTTCGTTTAATGGCAGAGGGCAATGGGTTTGATATCGACAATATCGTTGAAGAAAATAAGAATGATACCTCCATGTTGCCTGAGGATGAATTACTAGATGAACATGCATTGAGTGTGATTACTAATAAATATTTATTTGAAGGTAAAGAATGGCTTGACTCATCAAAAGTGAAAGACTATTTGGCAGAATTATCTCAGCAAGTAAATCTTGGGTTGATGGATCTTTCTGAGGCTCAGATTCAAGGTGCTAAAATTGAAGAGGGGCTTGAAGTGATTCAATGGTATTTGTTTTTTATCCATGTAAAATCTAAAAGAGTGCTTAATGATATTTCTGATGACTTTTGGGAAGAGTACCCGGAATCTGAAAAAAGTTATAATGGATCAGCAAAGATTGCGATGATCTCGATTGAGCGAAGTATGCAAGCTTGGAGCATATTGCTAGACGCATTAAGATCGGAGCAGGACTCAATTTTGAGCTTGTTGGTCCTTTTGGAGAAATCCAGAAATCTGTTGGCTGATTTGGTTCCAAATTATGCTCAATTCATTAGACCAGGCTTTGATGAATGATCCATCAAAGAGTTAGATCTTAGTAACTATTACTCAGAAATCCGTTAGACAGAAAAGTTAACTAGTTTAATTTTATGGACTCTTATTTACATTATGCCCATGCTGAACTCGCACTTTGGCAGTACAAAATGAAGAAAAAGCCAAGTCTTGGGGGAAAGCTTACACATGGGATTCAGAATAAAATCAATCAGTGGATTCCTGAAAAGGTCCACAAGGTGGTGACGACTGCTATTGAGCATATGGTCAAAGTAGTCCTTACCGGCTCGAGCTGGATTGTCCCTAAGCCCCATGAAAGTCTGTCATTCAAGCAGCGAGAGTTTAAGGTGAGAAGTAGAATCAAATGGTACAGAAATACGGCTTCTGCAGAAGGTGCAGTCACTGGTGCTGGAGGGATTTTGTTAGGTTTTGCGGATTTTCCAGCTTTTCTAACGATCAAGATGAAAATGCTTTTTGATATCGCAGCGCTTTATGGTTTTGATACCAAGGATTACCATGAGCGTTTATTTTTGCTTTATGTTTTTCAACTTAGTTTTTCCTCTCAGCAAAGACGTAATGATCTGATTGGACTTGTGGAAAATTGGGAGGAATATAGGGGCACTTTGCCCAGTGATATGAGGGAGTTTGATTGGAAAACTTTTCAATTGGACTACAGAGATTATATAGACCTTGCGAAACTGGCTCAGTTGATTCCAATCGTAGGAGCAGGAGTAGGGGCGATTGCCAATTATCGCTTGACAGCCCATCTTGGAAAGTATGCAATGAACGCTTATAGATTACGAGTGTTAGAATGATGATCCGCTAAGTCGGAACTGTTGTAATCCAAAACGAATTAATTTAATATTTATGGACTCTCAGAAACATCTTTTTAGCCTTGATCCAGCTATACATTATCTCAATTGTGGGTATAAGGGGCCTCTTATGAAATCGGCTGAGCAAGCTGCTATTGGAGCGCTCATTCGGGAAAGGAATCCCACGAGTATAGCACCCGAAGATTTCTTCACTACTGCGAGAGACGTTAAAGGGCACTTTGCTGAGTTGGTAAATTGTGACCCATTGCAAGTGGCATTGATCCCCTCAAGTTCTTATGGCTTTGCGACTGCTCTTCGTAATATTTCATGCGATCTAGGTCAGCATGCGATTGTATTGAAGGATGAATTTCCAAGCGGCTATTTTTCTCTGAAAACATGGTGTGATGAGAATCAAGCTGCGCTTAAAGTAGTGGGCCCTGATAAGGATGCTCCAACACTCGGAGAAAGCTGGAACAAAAACTTGTTGGAAAGTATCACTTCAGAGACCGCTGTGGTACTGATGTCCTCTGTGCACTGGATGAATGGATTGAAATTCGATCTAGAGAGCATAGGGCAAAAATGTAAGACGGTAGGAGCGATTTTCATAGTAGACGGCACTCAATCTACTGGTGTGGCTCAGATGGACGTGAAACGCTTTAAAATTGATGCCTTGATCTGTGCAGGTTACAAATGGCTACTTGGTCCTTACGGAATGGGGATCTCCTATTTCGGTCATGCCTTCGACAATGGAAAGCCGCTGGAGGAATCCTGGCTGAATCGCACCAATTCTCATGATTTCGGCAACTTGACCAATTACGATCATGAGTATACGGAGGATTCTGGACGGTATAATGTGGGAGAGATGAGCAATTTCATCCTTTTGCCAATGCTGAATGAGTCTTTGAGGCAGATTAATGAATGGACAGTCCCAGAGATAGAGAGCTATTGTCAAGAGCTTACAATTCCTCTTTATAGCTATCTAAAAAGCAGGGATGTAATACTTGAAGACGAACTGTATACATCGCATCACCTTTTTGGTTTAAAACTTCCTGAGGACATTGATAAGGAGTTATTGAAAAATAACCTGAAGATGAACAAGCTTTCAGTATCCAATCGTGGAGGCAACTTGCGTGTTTCTGTGAATGTGTTTAATACTACTGAAGACATTGAGAAGTTGATTCAGGTATTAGGGATCAGTCCTAAAAGTTGGGGGAATTGATCCAATCCATTTTCTT
>TARA_R110002072_G_scaffold241196_1_pt1 | contig 94049 bp, 81 predicted proteins | sample TARA_R110002072 | Tara Oceans TARA_R110002072 (sample SAMEA4397118) | marine metagenome | biome: Polar Biome; feature: [SRF] surface water layer (ENVO:00010504); material: water (ENVO:00002006), including particulate matter (ENVO:01000060) such as... | depth 5 m
CTCGTGATCTGGGGTAAAAATGCGGAGTTAATAGAAAAGTACACAGATAAAGGCTCTGAAATCGCCATCGAAGGAAAAATATCCAACCGTGACTACAGTGATAAAGATGGCGTAAAGCGCTATATCTCCGAAATCATTGTGAATGACTTCCTCCTAATGGGCGAAAAAACTGCGAAGATGAAAGAAGAAGCTGATCTGCCTTTTTAGAAAGGAGACGAGTAAATGATAAAGGGTTGGAAGCAGGTAAGCATCCAACCCTTTATTAGTTTAAATCTCTACTGCGTCACATAGGTAGGTTATACCGATCGTGCCGTTGGTACTCGTGGAATTATTATTTCATCTCAAAACTCAGAATTGTCTTCTGGGCTTTTACTGATCTTACCCTTGGCAAGAGGTGTAATATTTCGATAGGGAAGGAATGATAGGCCCCAATTATATCAAACAAAATATTTGGCTCATCATCCAAATCTTTTGCTCCGATTGTGCCAACGACACAACCACTATCAACCTCGAATCTAGATAAGCCAAATTCTAGTCCATATGGAAGAACCCCAGAACACGAAAGTCACGATGGCTATATATACTATACTGGGTCACAGATCAGCCAGTAATTCAATTAGCCAGTGCCGATTTTTCCTAAGCAAAAAAACACCCCAAGAAGTATCTCTCCTCTTGGGGGCCAATCATATTCAATATACTTGCTTTACTAGAAGCTTATTTCTTCCACTCAAACTTTTCGAATGCCTTATCTACAGGAGTTTTAGCAATGTGATTTGTGTAATTACTGATTACCTTCTGGGAAAGACCAAGGGTAATTTCCAATAGGTTTCTTTCAGTGTAACCTGCTTCAAAGAAATTGTTTACCTCTTCAGTTGAGATATTTCCACGGTTGCGAACTATAGAGAGCGTTGTCTCATGCAGCACCTGAAGTTTTGCTGTTGGCATCTCAGTTTGATTGCGCAAAGCCTCCGTGATCTCATCATCTACTTTCATCATTTTGGCAATTCCCGTATGTGCAGGTACACAATAATGGCACGCGTGCTCTACGTTGATGGTCTGCCACACCACCGTTAATTCGTCATTATTAAATGATGAATCGATAAACAATTGATGGAGGGTCTGATATGCTTCCAACAAGCCTGGAGCTCCTGCCAATACGCCATGTAAATTAGGCACATAACCATACGCTTTTTGAGACTTTTCAAGAAGAGCCTTGCTGCCTTCTGGTGCTGTTTCTACACTGTGAATCTGTACTAGTTGGTTTGTTTCTGTGTTACTCATGATTTTGGTTTTTAAGTATATTAATAAATTTTATATTTCTAACCGATTGGTTAGGTTTAGGTCAAAAAAAAGGAGATGCTAGTTTCCCTTTTTTCAATTTATATCTTCAAATGGATTTGAATACATTTTCTATGTAATTATCCAGCTGTGGTTGGGCAAAAAATCGCGTAGCAGAAGAGAGCCCTACCATGGCGATAATCAGGTAATCTGCTTGCTGATCAACTAACACTTGATCTTTTGTATCATCCCGCTTGAGAATGGAAGCAAAAGCTTCACGAACCTGACCTGTAAATTGCCCGATGACTTGCTTGATTTTCTCGTCAGCTTCATCGTTGATCTCATTGGCGGTATTGGTTACCAAACAACCCTTTCCGAAATCTGTTTCTCTAGTAAATTCTATAAAATCATAGAAATACTTTTTGATTCCAGCTATTCCCAAATCTGAGTTCTCAAGCGTATTCAGGAGGAAGTTGATTTTACCCATATAGCATTTCAAACTTTCCAGAAACAAGCCATTTTTGCTTCCGAAACTGGCATAAATTGAAAATTTATTTATGCCCATTTCCTTTTCTAGCATTTGCATAGAAGTGGTCTCAAACCCATTCCTCCAAAATAGATTCATGGCTTTCTCCACCACTACCTCTTCGTTATATGCCTTCTGTCTTGCCATTGTTAAATACTATACGACAAAACTAACCGAACGTTTAGATAAATACAATTAAAACCCAAAAAAGTTTAAACCTGAAGGTTTTAAGGTAATGCTTTACCCTACTCAAAAAGGCACTTAGTCCCTTATGATAAACCTATGAACCGAAATCCTTTGCACAAATACCCAACACCCTAAGTTTGTTTTATGATTTTTTGAAACGTACTTAAAGTTTCAATTCAAAGACCCACATGATGATACGCCAACTCTGCCTCACATTATTCTTTTTACAGATTTCTCTCGTCGCTTTCGCCCAGACGAAAGATACCCCTGCCGATCTGGTGAATCCTTACGTGGATAGTAAAAACTCCCGCTGGTTCTTTTTCAATACAGCCACTCGACCATTCGGAATGGTCAATCTAAGTCCTGACACGGACACTGGGGGAGCTTGGGGCTCTGGATACCGATATGAAAGTGACTCAATCAAAGGATTAAGCCACGTTCATGCTTGGCAACTTTCTGCACTTTCTGTGCTGCCCGTTTCTGATGTTACTTTGGAAGGCGAAAGAAATTTCGCATCCCCTTTTTCTCATGATACAGAAATAGTAAAGCCCGGCTATCACCAACTGATACTAGATCGCTATGGTATCAAAGTAGAACTCACCTCCACCCTGCGCACAGGTTTTCACAGATATACTTTCCCTAAGAATGGCACCCAGCAAGTTATGATCCGATTGGGCGGAATGCTCGGCCCTTCCAATATCATAGACGGTGAACTCACTCAAGTAAATAAAACCACACTTCAAGGCCACTTAATCAATGGGTCAACCATCAGAAGACCCAATGACACTCCCGTGTTTTTTGCCATCAAACTCAATAGAGAAATCTCTGAGATCAGCGGTTGGTCAGAGGATGGAGTCACCTCTACTCTATCTGAGATCAAAGGAAAAGACTCAGGTGCACTTTTAACTTTTGATTCTAACAAGGAAGAGCTACTCATGAAAGTGGGAATTTCCTATGTAAGTGCAGAACAGGCCATGCTCAATCTTGATACGGAATTGGCGCATTGGGATTTTGAGAAAACAAAAAAGGAATCCTTCGATGAATGGAATAGCTATCTGGGGAGAATCAAAGTAGAAGGAGCTACAGAAAAGGACAGAAGAAGATTCTACACGGATCTCTTTCATGCGCTACAAGGCCGAAGAACGATCTCAGATGTAAATGGAAAATATGCTGACCTCACGAGCGGAACTCACCTGACCAAGCAAATCCCAGTGGATGATGCAGGCAAACCAAAATTCAGACACTTCAATTCGGATTCGTTTTGGGGCGCTCAGTGGACTATCAACACGCTTTGGCACCTAGTCTATCCTGAGATCACAGAGGAATTTGTGAATTCCATGCTACGTTACTACGTGGATGGCGGTCTGATCCCTAGAGGTCCTTCTGGCGGAAATTACACCTTTGTGATGACCGGTGCATCGAGTACCCCATTTATCGTCAGCGCTTACCAGAAAGGCATTCGAGGTTTTGATATTGAGTTGGCCTACGAGGGTTTGAAAAAGAATCACCGACCTGGTGGAATCATGGACAAAGCAGGCTATGAGCACAAAACCTCTCAAGGGGGAGGACTATCCTATTATTTGAAAAATGGCTATGTCCCATCGCCAAATCCAGAAGGAACTAGGTTTGGATTTCATCAGGGCGGCCCAAGTTTGACGATGGATTATGCCTATCAGGACTGGACTTTAGCACAATTAGCAAAAGCGTTAGGCGATGGAGTTGGAGAGCAGGAGTTTTTGAAAAGATCAGGGAATTACAAGAACACCTTTGATACAGAATCAGGGTGGATGCGTCCTAGAGATGCGGAAGGAAATTGGAAAACACCTTTCGATGCTTATGAATATGGCGTTGGTTTCAACGAGGCAAATGGAAGTCAAAACACCTGGTTTGTCCCGCACGATTTAGAAGGGTTGGCAGAGCTAATGGGCGGAAAAGAAAAAGCAATCGAGCGTTTGAACATCTCCTTCCAAGAAGCTGAGAAACTTGGCTTCACTTCAGGCACTTCCCATTCGCAAGAAACACATCCAGAATACCGTAGAGTCCCAATCAACTATGGTAATCAGCCCTCGATCCAGACTGCTTTCGTGTTTCACAAATTGGGAAGACCTGATCTGACCCAGTATTGGTCTAGAGCTGTAGTGAAAAGAGTTTATTCTGATTTAAGTCCTGAAAATGGATACAATGGAGATGAAGACCAAGGACTGATGGGAAGTCTTGCTGTGTTGATGAAGATAGGTTTGTTCCAAATGAATGGGGGCACTGAAGCTGACCCGGCATATCAGATTGGTAGTCCTATTTTTGATAAAATCACGATAGAGCTGAATCCAAAATACTACTCAGGCAAGGAATTCATCATCAAAGCAGAAGGGAATAGCCCTTCCAATGTGTATGTAAAATCTGCTAACTGGAAGAATCAAGCCCTAGGTCATCTTGAGCTTTCGCATAGCCAGATTACTGGAGGAGGAGAATTGAAATTGGAGATGAGCGATACAGAAGTGAAGTAAATTCACTAGAAAAACAGGAAGTCAAACAGTTATTATTTATTGACTTCCTGTTTTACTTAGCCAGACTATTCTTTCAAATTCAAATCAAACTGAGGTACAACTGGCTTTATTCCCAATTCTTCCGCTGATTTCATAAACAGGACAATGTCATTGACCAGTGGGAAATCAATGCCATCAGCCAGCATTTTCTTTATTTCAGCAAGTGAATTGGCTTTGAAGTAATTCGTTTTGACACCGGCATTTTTCAAGCTATTAAGTTGCTCGCTAGTATAAGAATCTCCTCCATCTCTTAGCTGGATAAATTCCGTCTTGGCACGCAGAGTTCCACTGACATAAGCCTCCGTTGAGTTCTGACGATCCATATTACAAATCATCAATTCAGGTACTGACTTCTGCGCTTTTCTAGCTCCTTTTAGACTAGAAGCCAGGAAAGCCTGATGGAGTCTATTTTGCTTTTTCACCAATTCTGCCACCATAGCAGGAAGTTCACCTTCTCCTTTGATATGGATATTCAGCCAGATATTGTAAGGCATGATTTCCAGTACTTCTTCCAAAGTCGGAACTCGGACACCTTCAAAATCAGCAGATTTCCAGCTTCCAGCATCCAGTTTTTTGATCTCAGCTAGAGTCATTCCTGAGATCTCTCCCCTTCCATCGGTAGTTCTATCGACAGTCTCATCGTGCATGACGACCATTTCCTTATCCTGACTTAGCCAAACGTCAAATTCTATCATCGCGGCACCGGTATGAATTGCCGCCTGGAAAGCAGGAATTGTGTTTTCGGGGTGAGTTTCCATCGCTCCTCTATGCGCACATAGTCCACTTGTAGGAAGAACTGGATTGGCATTTTGAGAAAAAACATTGCCTACTAGAAAGCAAAAACAAAGTGTTAGCTGAAGAAAGTACGAGTTCATCTGATCAGTGGTTGAGTTACGCAGGAACCTTCAAGAAATGAATCTTGCTCGAAAATTCCCAATTCAAAAAACAAACTTACCTGCTGTGGAATTGCGCGAAGGTTCTTTCATGTTAAATCTAAGTTATTCTTCTCGTTAAAAATCACGCGTGAATTGTGTGAGTTCGCGAATAGAGATGGTAATTGGATTTCGCTCCTTCAGAGCTATAAACTTTGACCCTCATTTTACCTAACCCTTTAGGTTGGGCTATTTTGAGCTTTCAGCCCTTTTAACTAAGCCAAGCTACTGGAGAAGCAGGACAACTCAGAAATAAAATAAGACTTCGACTTCGCTACCAATCCCGGGTTATATTTTCACGGCAAATCGTGTCAGTCCGAGCGTCCCGTATAGCCATCGGGATCGAGACAATAACTTCAACTACTTTAAAAGAGCCTTCGACTTCCTGTCCGAAGTCATGCGGACGCTCAGGCTGACACCGTCGTCTCTCTTTTGTAAGTTCTATACTTTCATTACTCAGTCTGACTCGTTTTTTCTGTGCGAAAACGTAGGCGTCCACTGCGGTTAAACCAAAAAAAAATGAGGCTCTTTCGAGCCTCATTTTCATTCTATTTATCTTGGCCAAACATTGTCAGCCTTGTCTTTATCAGGGAAACGTCCATGAGGATCAAGCGTAATTGATTTGATTTTGCGATCACCAAAGTCCATCACAGCATCAAAAGTTCTGCTTCCGTCAAACCAAACCGAAACTGGCCAGGTCACTTCAGCAGTAGTAGCATCGATCATTTTTGCGTTAGCCAATTTCTTGATTGCTGCTCCTTCTGATTCAAACTCTACTTTCAATACAATCGGCGATGGCATTTCTCCCGCCTGATTTACTTTCACAGTAGTTTTACCATTTGCAGTTTTCACATTTTGGATAGAACCTTCTACAGCTTCTGTAGTGAACAACCAATAATACCAGAACCACTCCAGGTTTTGTCCCAGCTCATTATTCATGAAGAACATGTAATCCCATGGAGATGGATGCTTAAACGTCCAAGCCGCAGTGTACTTTTTCATCGCATTGATTACAGCCTCATCTCCTACGATTCCACCCAACATGGATAGCATCAGCGGAGTTTTAGAATAAGTTTGGAATCCATACATGTTACCTGCATCATTGGCACTCCACATCATTGGCGCTTCATCTTCCATGCCAGAGATACGTCCATAGCTTTGACCCAAACCATCTAGATTATAATCTACTCCTCGGCTATCTGCAGCAGAAAGGATGTTCATGTATTGGTTGAATCCTTCATCCATCCAGCCGTAGCGAGTTTCATTCGTACCCACCATCATCGGCCACCACTGATGCGCTGCCTCATGATCCGCTGCACCTTGATTGGAGTTGATTACCATAGGATACTCCATCCCAGCACTCGGCCCGTCCTGTAAGGTTAGCTGTGGAAAAGGATACGGTGCCCAAAGTTTGGAATAAAACTCCAATGCATGTTTGGTGTTTTCTCCAGCCTTTTCAAAAAACTGAGCTCTCTCAGGGATGAATACCATGTAAATTGGTACTGGACCTTGGCCAGGAATATCCGCTTTAGTAGCCTTCCAGATAAATCTATCTGAAGTAGCCCAAGCAAAATCATTTACTTTATCAGCCACAAAGCGCCAAGTCAGTTGATCTCCAGCTTTCGTTGCTTTTCCAGGACCTTTTTCATCTTCGCCTACCAGAGTAACTTCTCCATCAGAGTCAAGAACTTTAGCAAAACGCTCAGCCACTGTAGGGGTCAAAACTTCCGTTGGGTTTTGCAACACACCTGTTCCTGTTACTATCCAGCCTGCAGGCACAGTAAGTGAAACATCAAATTTCCCGAAATTATTATGAAACTCCGCTGGACCTAGATAAAGGCTGGTTTCCCATCCTCTTAGATCGTCAAACTTCGCCAATCTTGGGAACCACTGCGTAGGCTGAAATAAGGTGCTGTCAAAACGTTGAGTCATTCTATGACCTCTGCCATTATCTCCACCAGGCAATTTGGTATGCCAGTCGATTTCTACTTCAGCTGTTGTTCCTGCTTTAATTGGATTTACCAGTGTGATTGTTGCCACAGTGCTTTGCAAACCTCTAACGGTTAATTTCGGAGCTGCCGCCGGTTCATTTCTTCTTCGCTGAATAGGAGGAGCATTTAAATCCACCGATTCACCAGCTACTTTTATAGACGTGACGATCATTCCCTCGGTATTTTCCGCAGGAACGGAGCTTCCACGAGGAACATCTCCGCGGAAAACATTATGATCCAATCGAAGGACTATGGAAGTCATGTCCTCTTTGCTATTGTTATGCACCAGGATTTTTTCAGATCCGGTGATCGTCTGCGTAGATGGATCCAAGGTAGCTTTGATCGTGAAATCTGTTTCTAGCTGCCAATAGTTTGCACCTGGCTTGCCAGAAAAATCCCTAGATCCTTCATCGAAAGCCTTACGAATTGAATTCGTCATCGGCACATCTTGGCGGATCACGCGAGAGTCCGTTTCAACGGACGTACGTAGCGGCTTGGTAGTGTTTTGCTGCGCAAAAGCTACAGAAGAGCTAAGGCACAGGAAAAAGAGTATTTTTCTCATAAGCTTTGGTGGGTTTTATTCAAGTTGGAAAACTAAGTTAAAAATCTAATAACACGCTTACTAAATGAGTATGAACGGGTCATGGAATTGATATAATGACTATTTTTTGACGCCCTGTACTTCTTACAATTTTTACTTTTCACAAAATCTACTTCCTTTTCCCCGGCACATACCTCTCTGCTACCCTAGCCTCCACATCTTCCCGGTAAAAAGCGACATCTTTGAAATTACCATCGACATAGTCCTGAGTTTGATCGTAGAAATGCGGAGAATTTGGATCTGCATTCTGGCCACCTGCAAGAATAGATTTTGCTTTTACTTTCTCACCAAATTCCACCACTGCCACAAAACTATTGCCTCTGTAACCATATAATCTCTTCGTTCCAGGATAGGTTTTCGCACCGAAAGCAGCCAAAGCTCCCCAGGTTCCAGAAGCCATTCCCACTGGAGTGTACTCTTTCGCATCATCAAATGGCATATCGATTTCACCTGTTAATCGCTGGAATCTATTGATCTCAGACCAAGGCGTATTCCAAGTGCCAAAATCGGCATTCATCTGATCCAGTGTTTTACCAAAAGTGGCAAGAAGCTCTGTAGGTGAAGGGTTTGGTATCTTCGTGTTTTCGTTGCTATTGAAGGGAATAAAGTTGTTGATATTACCATGATTCCTCATGAAATTCATCCCAAAGAAATGTGCCAATGACATAGCCACAGATTCTTTGGAGGTGCGGTAATCCCAAGCTTCCAACACTTTAATCGCCTCAGTGAACTGTGGATCTGCGATTCCTTTTTTCTCGTATGCTTTCAAAAGCATAGGGATTAAATGCTCCATTGCTGGCAAATAAGGATCATAAGCCATTTCGATCATGCTATCTATCGTCAAGCCCGAAGCTTCCTTCAGTACTTTCACGGCATGAATGCCACGGAAATTCTCCTCATCAGGTGCCATGTAAAATGGATAATCTTCACGTTTTGGGCTAAACTCCGCCGCCGCAGTGTAAGGCGTAGAATTACAATTCTGAATCCAACCCGTACCTGGATTGACGATCATGATACTTTCATCCACGGTATGTAATCCCTGCCAATCAGACTTGGGATCTGAGCCATCTACAGGTTCGGAGAAGTCAAAACCTTCATTTCTTTTTGGGATAAAATTGCCATGGAAATAAGCGATGTTTCCATCTGCATCTGCGAAAACAGTATTGTTCGAAGAGTTCGTTCGGATATCCATCATCTTCTTAAACTCGGCATGATTACTCAGCTTCGTCCGCGTGAAACTTTGAATCAATGCATTCACAGGATCCCAATTGATCTTAGTCGCCACCCAATCATCGCCAACCTTATGCGTGATCGGACCGTGATGAGTTCTGTAAAAAGTGAATGGTTTCTCCTTCAATTCTGCGCCAGATTTATATTTCAAAGAAACCTGAAACTCTTCCACTGCACGTGTTTCATCACCGTATTGATAGTTATATTTCCCGTCTTTCTCTGAAACTGTCTCCACAAACTCATCAATGAAATCCACTTGGGTAGAAGTATGCATCCAACCAGTTTTCTCATTGAAACCTTGATAAACAAAAAACTGCCCCCAAGTCACCGCTCCATAAGCATTCAACCCTTCTTCGCTTACTACATGAACTTCCGGTCTGAAATAGAATGAAGTATGTGGATTGATCAGCAAAATGGCATTACCTGAAGCGGTCATTTTACCATTTACGGCGATTCCGTTAGACCCTTTCGGCTCATCCAACAACGCCTCACGCTCAATTTCATCTTCATATAAAGCCATTACATCTGGCTCTTTCTCTGCATAAAAAGCCTGAATCCCTCTCGTAGGAATCTGCTCTATGTCTCCACCAATAGATCCTTCGCTGAAAAACATCGGCATCCACGGTTCATATTTCGTGATTACCTGAGGCTTCACCTCTGGATGTGTCGCTAGATAGTAATTTACCCCATCGGCAAAAGCCATACAAAGTTCCTTCAGCCAATCTGGAGCAGTTTCATAAGCAGCTTTTGCCTCGGCTTCGGTCATGTAGAGATTTGCACGAAGGTCACTGTAGATTGCTTCAGGGCCTTCCAGCTCAGCTAATCGACCTGTGGCCCAGATGTAATTGCGCTCCACTCTTCTGAAATCATCCTCGCACTGGGCATATAATAATCCGAAAACTGCATCTGCATCGCTTTTCCCATAAATATGAGGAACTCCAAAATCATCTCTAATAATCTCTACTCTACTGGCTGTGTCTTCCCAGCGTTCTGCTTCGCTAAGTTCTTTTGGTTCGCAAGACCAGATTAAAACCGGTAATAGAAAAAGTAACAGTCTAAAGTTCATACTTGGGTGTTTTATAGGGCTGGATAAAATCAATTCTACCAAAATAGACTATTTGAAGAGTATAGGCAATTGGAATTTTATCTATGCTGCTTGTAATAGTTTAGCGGTATTTTAGTAGCCATTTCCCTGATCAGCTCATCCGAAATCATTTCGTGCTGCTTATATGCAAAAATCATCTTTTCAACTTGCTCTACAGAACTTGCCCCGATCACTAAGGAACCAACTGCTGGCTGAAGCAAACAAAATCGAATTAAAAAAGCCTCGGGGAGCAAACCAGAATTTGCGATCAACTCACGGATTTCTATTACTTCTGCTGCAGTGTATTCCAGAAATGGCTCTGCGGATTTATTGATCAAAAGTCCTTTGGCCAAAGTTCCTCGAACTAATACTCTGGCGTCAGATTCAGCGATCAAAGGAAAAGCTGTTTCCTCAGGCCTTCTATCCAGCGGATTGTATTGCATCATAATCGTAGCGGGAGAACTCATTCCCAGTACTTTCCTGATCACATTTGGACGAATGGAAGAAATCCCAAACGCCCGGATTTTGCCTTGACTTTTTAGTGTCTCAAAAGCTTCTAAGGTTTCATCCCAAGGATCTTCCAACGTGCCGCCATGGAGTTGATAAATATCAATGTAATCGGTTTGCAGACGTTTCAGGCTTTCTTCCACAGCTTTTAGAATATAGGCTTTACTTGGATTCCAATCCCAGCCACTTCCATCTGCACGTAGCTGATTCCCCACCTTCGTTGCTAGGATAACATCTTTTCGTCTATCCTTAATAGCTGCTCCAACAATCTCTTCATTCAGGCCTTTTTGGTACAAATCGGCCGTATCCAAAAAATCAATTCCTCCTGCAATCGCTTTATCAATGATCTTCTGATCTTCTTTTAAATTGCCTTTCAGCGACATGCAACCCAACGCAATTGGACTTATTGTAAAATCTAAAGCAGGTACTTTTCTCTTTTCCATCCTTACAAATTCAGGTTTTTAGTGCTGGAATTCAAGCGCTTTTCCAAAAGAGGATTTATTAAAAGTTTAATAATTTGAGAAACTGAAAGCATTCTTTCTTTAATCCCTATTTTTGGGATCTTAAACCTATGAGCAATGAAAAAAATAGCAGTTTTTACTTCTGGAGGAGATAGTCCTGGCATGAATGCTTGCGTAAGAGCAGTTGTTCGTACCGCTATTTTCAAAGGACTAGAAGTATATGGCATATACCGGGGATACGAAGGCATGATCGATGGAGAGATCAAGCGCCTGCAATCACATTCGGTTAGTAATATAGTACAGCGTGGCGGAACCGTTTTGAAGTCTGCGAGATCGATGGAGTTCAAAACTCCTGAGGGCAGAAAGAAGGCTTACGATAATCTTATCGCTCATGGCATCGAAGGCTTGGTGGCCATAGGTGGTGACGGCACTTTCACTGGAGCCAAGCTGTTTTTTGAAGAATATGGTATTCCTACCATCGGTTGCCCAGGAACTATAGACAATGACTTGTATGGCACTGATTATACCATTGGTTTTGACACAGCTGTAAATACTGCTTTGGAAGCGATCGATAAAATCCGTGATACGGCTGCCGCACATGATAGAATTTTCTTTATCGAAGTGATGGGAAGAGATGCTGGATTTATCGCTGTAGAATCAGGTATTGGCGGAGGAGCAGAATTTGTGATGGTTCCAGAGACCAAAACAAACTTGGACGATGTCGTGAAGTCTCTGAAAAATCTTAGAAAAACAAAATCTTCAAGCATTATAGTAGTGGCTGAAGGTGATGAAGCTGGTAATGCTCAAACCGTCATGGAAAAAGTAAAAGCCAAGCTGAATGATCCTACTAAAGACTTTAAAGTAACTACACTTGGACATATTCAGCGAGGAGGAAATCCTACTGCGCGTGATCGTGTATTAGCTAGCCGATGTGGAATGTCTGCGGTAGAAGGATTACTCGCAGGGCATCAGTTTCACATGGCTGGAGTCGTCAATCAACAAGTGGTCTTCACTCCATTCGCTGATTGTATTGGCAAGACGAAGCATTTGATCGAAGATCACCTTAAATTAATGAAAATCTTGAGTATATAAGATGGGTTTTATACCACTATTTATCATGCTGGGAGGCGGAGGCCTCCTATTTTTCCTTACTGTGAAAAATGCATTGCAGCGCAAACTCAATCTTCAGAAAGAGTTGCTATTCAAATTGAATTCCTTGAATCCAGCCTTAGGCATATTGGTAGAAGACTCGTCTGACCCTGACTTGCTTATAGCTGCGCTAAAAGGGAAGCAACTTGAAAAAGGCATCACTGAAAAAGCACTGAAAATCATTAGAGAACTAAAGGTCAACCGCATTCAATACAATGCCTTGATTAAAAAAGCGCCCTATAACTGGGTTGGGAAAATCGCAAGTTTTCAAGCGATTTGATCTTGAATATAAGCTAAGATTTCAGCCTGCTTTTCTGGAGAGAACCACTTGATAGATTCATCCTTCTTGAACCATGTCATCTGGCGCTTGGCGTAGCGCCTGGAGTTTCTCTTGAGCAAGCGGATAGCTTCTTCTTTGTCATATTTACCTTCCAGATACCCGAATATCTCAGAGTACCCGACAGTCTGTAGCGCATTTAGATTTCTTTTTCCAAAAAGGCTATCTGCTTCATCAAACAAACCAGTAGCAATCATCTGATCCATTCTGAGATCAATCCTCCCGTACAATTTTTCTCGGTCTCTTTCCAAGCCGATTTTGATCACCTTAAAAGGTCTCTCTTTTTTTGATTTCACTCGGAAAGAGCTAAACTTCTTACCTGTGCCTCTCCATATTTCCAGTGCCCTCATCAGTCGTTGAGGATTTTTTTGATCCACTATTGCGAAGTATTCCGGGTCATTCTTAGCCACTCCTTCCTGCAAAAACGTTAAGCCTTTTTGCTCATACTCCTGAATTATTGTAGCTCGTATTTCTGGCGCAATCTCCGGCATTTCATCCATGCCATTCACAATCGCATCTGCAAATAGTCCAGAGCCACCAGTCATAATCACCACCTGATGATGCTCATATAATTCATCTAGCAAAGCCAATGCTTCGCTCTCAAACTTCCGAACATCATATTCTTCTTCTATAGACAGGCTGTTGATGAAATGATGCGGTACTTGCTTCAATTCATCAGAGCTAGGCTTGGCAGTTCCGAGATTCATTTCCCGGTAAAACTGCCTGCTATCGCAGGATACAATTTCAGTCTTGAAATTTTTGGCTAGATTTAGACACAAATCGGTTTTGCCGACTGCCGTGGGGCCCACCACTAAGATCAAATAGGATTGATTTGACAAAATGAGTTAATAATTTAGCTGAGACTCCAAAGTAAAGTAATGAAAAGCAAAAAGGTCTTGATTGTAGAGAATAATGACTTGACTCGAACATTGTTTGAAAATCTAATCGGCCAGCTTTTTAGCTTTGAATCTGTTAAAAACGGCATAGATGCAGTGGAAAGAGCTTCCAAAGAAAAGTTTGATCTGATTCTCATGGATATTCAAATGCCTTCTATGGATGGCATTACTGCTGCAAAAATAATATGGAAACAATCAACATACCAATGTAAGATCATTGCTCTTTCTACCTATTCAGCGGAATCTGCTAAAAGTTGTTTACTAGAAATGGGATTTGATGATTTTATTCCGAAACCTATCCGTCCCAAGGAGTTTTTGGAAGTAATCGCTGCAAAGCTCAACTCCAAAATAGAAAATACTCAAGCCACTGATGAAAATCTAATCTTAGACAAAGAAGTGCTTTTACAACTCCTGAAATATAACTCTACAGATAACATCAAGTCTATTTATGGTGATCTTCTGGCAGAATTTGATGAATTAATGGAGCAAGTAGATTCTGCTTTCAAGGAAAAAGACCAACAAACAGTAATTGAAAATTTACACACTATAAAGGGCAATTCAGGCACTTTAGGTGCGAATGCTATATTTGTTTTATCTACAGATGCCGATAGAATGGCTAGATCTCAAGATTGGGATTCATTAGAAAAAGCATTGATAAAACTTAGAAAAGAGCGCAAAATTTTAGAGAAATATATCAAAGAAGAAACTACTTTTAAGCTATGAGTAACTCAAAAAATATTTTAGTCGGTGAGGATAGTTCTGTTATTCTCAATCTAACTAAAAGCATCCTCGCATTTGAAAACTATCAAATGAAGGCTGCGAAAAATGGAAAGCAAGTATTAGAAATGTTAGAAAAAGAGGAGTTCGATCTTATTCTTATGGACTTAAACATGCCAGTAATGGATGGAGCTAGCTGTACCAAAATGATTAGAGAATTGGCTGACCCCATCAAATCGAAGCTTCCAATCATTGCTATTTCCGGAAATATGAATAACTATACGATGGATGAATTCAGGAAATTAGGATTTGATGATTTCATACAAAAACCACTCGATTACGATAAATTACTTGCTACCGTAAAAAAAATCCTCGGCTAAAATGGTAATAAAACACACGAAGCACTTTTTGGATAAACTTGAAAATCTATTCGCCTCATCAGAATACATGCTGCGCTACGAAAAGGGTAATTTCAAATCAGGCTACTGTGTGTTGAATGACGCCAAAATCGTCATCGTAAATAAATACTTTCCCCTTGAAGGAAAAATCAACGCACTGATAGATATTCTGATTGAGCTGAATATGGACCCAGCTGATTTCAAGGACAAAGCGAATCATGACTTCCTCACAGAGTTGAGGCAAACCCAATTGAAATTTTGAAAGTTACTTTTTTAGGAACCGGTACTTCCCAAGGCGTTCCTGTGATAGGCTGCGAATGCAATGTCTGCAAATCATTGGATTTCCGGGACAAAAGATTTCGATCATCCGTTCATCTTCAAATAGGCAAGCTCAGCCTTGTAATTGACACAGGTCCAGATTTTCGCAGTCAAATACTTAGAGCAGGAATCACTACCCTGGACGCTGTACTTTTCACCCACGAGCATAAGGATCACACCGCTGGGTTGGATGATATTCGTCCATTTAATTTCAAGCAACAAAAAGACATGCCTGTTTTCGGGAAGCTGCAAGTCCTGGAGCAAATCAAGCGTGAGTTCGCCTATATTTTCAGCGGAAAAAGATATCCTGGAATCCCTCAAGTGGAAACTATTGAGATCGATGAGAAACCATTTACAATTGAGGGGATTACCATCACTCCTATTCCGGTTTTGCATTATAAGTTACCCATATTCGGGTTTCGAATTGGTGATTTCACTTATATCACGGATGCCAATTACATCTCAAATGAATCACTAAAACTAATCGAAGGCACAGAAATATTGGTATTAAATGCACTGCAAAAAGATCCCCATATTTCACATTTCACCTTAGATGAAGCAGTAGCTATGGCGCAAAAAATCGGTGCTAAAGAAACGTATTTCACCCACATTTCTCATCGACTAGGTCTTCAAGATGCAATTGATCAAGAATTACCTCAAGGAATAGCCTTGGCCTACGACGGGCTTCAGCTAACTTTGGACTAATGCATCTTAATTATCATTTCCTGCAATACCTCTGCCCTGAGTTGGAAAAAGCTTTCCTGGGTAAAAAAATCATCGCCTGTTTTTCACAGAACAAAGATGAATTGATTCTGGAGACCGAAGACGCTGAGGAATCACGGTTTATCCGCGCACATTTTCTCCCACCTCAGATATACCTTTCTTTCCCAGATAGTTTCCCACGAGCCAAGAGAAATAGCATTGATCTATTCAAAGAACTGATCGGAGAAGAGATCATAGGATGTAATGTTCTAAGCTTTGAACGCGCATTTTATTTCTCCTTCCGTTCGGGAAAAACCCTATTGTTTAAGCTTCACGCAAATAGAAGCAATGTACTTCTCTATGAAAATGACGCTGCGATACCGACTAAGCTATTTAGAAATGGAATTGTAGAAGACCGGGATTTAGACTGGAAATCTTTGAGCATAAGCTATGATTTGAGCTGGGAAAGCTTCGAAAAACTAGAAGGAAATGCATCTCAGTTCTTACCCACTTTAGGAGCTATTCCTAGAAACTGGCTGAAAGAAAGAGGTTATCCCGACGCTATCCTTACTTCCAAATGGGAGCTTATGCAGGAGCTTCTAGAGATGCTGGAGACTCCGCTCTTTTCACTTGTGGAAAAAAACGGTGAAATCCACTTGAGTCTTCTACCTGAGGACAATCCTGTCAAAAGCTTCTCTAATTCCATTCAAGCCGTCAATGAGCTTTTTTATCTGGCACTTGTCCGTGGGAATTTTGAAAAGGATAAAAACACCATGCTCAAGAAGTATCAGGAGCAGCTCAAGCGAACCAAATCCTATATAGAGAAATCCACACAAAAACTGGAAGAACTCCGCAACTCACCTCCTCCCTCACAGTTGGCCGATGTGATCATGGCTAATCTTCATGAATTTCAAGGAGGAAAATTGGAAGTGGAATTACTGGATTTTTATTCTGGAGAAACTGTCCTAGTGAAGCTTAAGCCAAATCAAAAACCGCAAGATCATGCAGCTTCTCTTTACAGAAAAAGTAAGAATAGAAAACTAGAATGGGGACAACTGGATAAGACAATTGCTGCAAAAATCAATCAAGCAGAACTACTCGAATCTAAAATTGAAGAACTGAATTCAATCGAAGATTTCAGAGCACTAAAAAGCTACAAGAAATCTCATGGTGAAGACAAGGTCTTACAAAAAGATGCTGTGGTATTACCCTTCAAAACGTTTGAATTTGAGGGATTCCCTATTTGGGTTGGAAAGTCTGCCCAATCAAACGACGATATGCTTCGCGGCTACACTAAGAAAGATGATATCTGGCTGCACGCTCGCATGGTTCCCGGTTCACATGTCCTTATTAAGACTTCGGGCCTTAAAAGTATCCCTATGTCCGTCCTCGAGACGGCTGCTTCTCTGGCTGCTTTCTACTCAAAAAACAAAAACGAATCCCTCGCTCCTGTGATCCATACTGAAGCAAAGTATGTCAGAAAAGTAAAAGGCTCACCAGCAGGATCTGTGATGGTAGAAAAAGAAAAGGTTTTGATGGTAACTCCTAGAGGGCCTGAGGAGATTTTTGGAAAGGGAGATTAAGCTTAGTCATCGGCGATCAGTTGTAGTGATCAGTATTAAACTCTGAGGCAGAGAAAACCTCGAAGGCCTTTTTAAATGCATTGACTTTTCATTCGCTTCTAACGAACAGCTAAAAAAAAAGAGTCCCGAAATATTTCGGGACTCTTTTTTGTGATTTTATTGAAAACTTAATCAACAATATGAACTTTCAACATGTTAGTTCTACCGTTTGATTTCAGCGGCATGCTACCTGTGTTCACTATTATATCACCAGTATTTACATGATTATCTGCTTTCAGCGTATTTTCGATATCTATGAAAGTAGCGTCAGTTGACACCTGATTCTCATAGAAATAGGCACGTACACCCCACACCAAACTCATTTGAGTGATCAAAGGCTTGTTTCTAGTGAAGACAAAAATACTTGCCAATGGTCTGTGAGAAGCAATTCTAAATCCAGTAAAACCAGATGAAGTGATTCCTACAATCGCTTTTGCTTTCACATTTCTAGAAAGTCTAGAAGCCATCAAAATCAAGTTGTTGCTCAAGAAGGTATCATCATCTTCAGGGATTTTGTACAGGTTGTGATAGATATCAGCATTTTCCTCTAGATAGCTGATGATGCTACTCATTGCTTTCACAGCATTTACTGGATATTTACCAGAAGCAGTCTCAGCAGAAAGCATCACTGCATCAGCACCGTCCAAAACAGCGTTTGCCACGTCATTAGTTTCAGCACGAGTAGGACGAGGATTAGTAATCATACTTTCCATCATCTGAGTAGCAATGATCACTGGCTTACAAGCAAGCTTACATTTCTCAACAATTCTTTTCTGCCAAAGTGGGACAATTTCCATAGGAACTTCCACTCCCAAATCTCCACGAGCAACCATAATTGCGTCAGTCGCTTCGATGATCGCATCAATATTTTCTAGCGCTTCAGGCTTCTCAATTTTTGCAACAATTTTACAAACCTTGCCTTTTGCTTCAATTCTTTCTCTAAGGTCAATGATATCTTCAGCAGATCTTACAAAAGATAAAGCGATCCAATCTACTTCCTGCTCTAAGCCGAAAGCTAGATCCTCAATATCCTTCTCCGTAAGAGATGGAGCAGATACTTTAGTATTTGGAAGGTTGATACCTTTTCTAGACTTAAGGATACCACCGTGGATAACAGTACAATTGACATTCTTGCCATCTGTATCATTCACTACCACTTCTAGGTTACCATCGTCTATCAGGATTCTATCACCACTTACTACGTCATTTGGAAGATTCTGGTAAACCGTGCTTACCAATCCACTAGTACCCACTACTGGGTCATTGGTGATCGTGATTAATTCTCCCGGTTTGATCTCAACACCGTTGTTTTCTACTTCACCCACGCGGATTTTTGGTCCTTGAAGATCCTGAAGAATTCCAAGGTTAAGTCCTTCGTCCTTATTTATCTTTCTGATTATGCTCGCTACCTCAGCATGAATTTCATGTGTACCATGCGAAAAATTCAAACGAAATACGTTCGCTCCAGCTGCTGCCAAACTCTTGATAGTATCGTAGTTATTTGAAGCAGGGCCTATGGTTGCTAGAATTTTAGTCTTATTGAAATGGCTCATTAGGGTGTTAATAAGTTAATAGGTTTTCTTTTGATTTAAGTTTAGTCACGTCCAGCTTCATCACATTCTGTATGTAGCGATTTTTTGCCAGCTGATTAGCAAATGTATTAATACTTATTTGAAAGGTCTCGTCTTGTACCAAAAGGAAATAGTCCATGGTTTTCAATTCTGGTATCAAATACGACACTTGATTCGTAGAATTCAAGGCTTTATTTTTTAAAAGCTGAACAAATCCGTGTGGTAAAGAAAGGAAATATTGAGAGATTTTCAGGCTTGGTAGCGTCATAAATTCCAGTTCCAGATCATCGAATTTGATTAGGTTAAGATCCAAATCCCTATTGATCAACCAAGCCATCTTATAGTCTTTAACGGGTGATACAAGCCCCAAAAGCTCGAAATCGTAAGTATGTTCAATCAGTAATTTGGCCTTCTTCATGCAGGGAAAAAATGAATCAAAACAAAGTTAGAAAATTTAATTCAACTTCTATGTTCGGCAATTTGCATAAAAATTTACTTGGATCTTTTCTTTGTCAATTAGCTATTAAATATATTTCTTTGCGAAGTGTTAATAACTAAACTGATCACAAAATGTCTGAAATTGCACAAAAAGTAAAAGCCATCATAGTAGACAAACTTGGCGTAGAAGAGTCTGAAGTTACTTTGGAGGCGAGCTTTACCAATGACCTTGGTGCTGATTCTCTTGATACTGTAGAATTGATTATGGAATTCGAAAAAGAATTCAATATCTCTATTCCAGATGATCAGGCAGAGCAAATTGGTACTGTTGGACAAGCAGTTACCTATTTGGAAGCTAACGTAAAATAATAATTCATAAATTCATTGTATGAATTTAAAAAGAGTTGTTGTAACTGGTATAGGTGCCCTCACACCAATAGGCAATACCGCAGAAGAATTCTGGAACGGTCTGTCTAATGGTGTGAGCGGTGCTGCGCCGATTACCAAATTCGACGCTACACTTTTCAAAACACAATTTGCCTGCGAGGTCAAAAACCTCGATGTAGAGCAATTTATGGATAGAAAAGAAGCTCGGAAAATGGATCCTTTCACTCAATATGCCATGATTTCTGCTGAAGAAGCCATGACAGATTCAGGATTGGATCTTGAAAAAATCGATAAATCAAGAGCCGGAGTAATCTGGGGATCTGGAATTGGAGGATTAAAAACCTTTCAGGATGAAGTGACTGCCTTCTCTACAGGAGATGGTACTCCTCGCTTCAACCCATTCTTTATCCCAAAAATGATTGCTGATATCAGCGCTGGCTTTCTATCAATTAAATATGGTTTTCGCGGTCCAAACTTTGTAACAGTTTCTGCCTGTGCTTCAGGTACCAACGCCCTAATTGATGCATTCACTTACATTAGAATGGGTAAAGCTGATATTTTTATCAGTGGTGGTTCAGAAGCAGCAGTGACTGAAGCGGGTATTGGTGGATTTAATGCAATGAAAGCTCTTTCCCAACGTAATGAATCTCCTGAAACTGCCTCAAGGCCGTTTGATAAAGACAGGGATGGTTTTGTATTGGGAGAAGGTGCCGGAGCATTGATTCTAGAAGAATATGAGCACGCAAAAGCACGTGGCGCCAAAATCTATGCAGAACTTGTAGGTGGAGGAATGACTGCTGACGCGCACCATATCACTGCCCCACACCCTGAAGGGTTAGGTGCTAGTAATGTTATGAAAATCACGTTGGAAGACGCAGGTTTGAATCCTGAAGACATTGACTATATCAATGTTCACGGAACATCTACACCTCTTGGAGATGTAGGTGAAATCAAGGCTATCCAACAAGTCTTTGGTGAGCATGCTTACAAGCTAAACATCAGCAGTACTAAGTCTATGACTGGTCACTTGCTGGGTGCTGCAGGAGCTATTGAAGCCATCGCTTGTATTTTCGCATTAAACAAAGGAATTGTGCCTCCTACTATCAATCACTTCGCCGATGATGAAGTGTTTGATCCAAGGCTGAATTTGACTTTCAACAAAGCGCAGAAGAGAGAAATGAAGTATGCGTTGAGTAATACGTTTGGATTTGGTGGACATAATTGTTCAGTAATTTTCAAAAAATATAATTAATCTGAATTTTGAAATTATTTCAAAGACTCGGGTTTAACAATCTCTTCTTTAGTGAAAAAGACAAAAGGCTTGCTACCTCCATCAAATTGATGATAGGGAGCAGGCCTTTTAATTTATCACTATACAAGCTTGCCCTCACCCCTTCTAGTCTTGGTTCAGAAACCTCCCAAGGCTTCCGTATTTCCAATGAGCGATTGGAATTCCTCGGAGATGCTATTTTGGGAGCGGTCATTGCCGAATTTCTATTCCAAAAATATCCATATCGTGACGAAGGTTTTCTTACAGAAACCAGATCTAAACTCGTCAACAGAGAAACCCTCAACGATACCGGTATTAAAATCGGATTGAGAAAAGCATTGGATATGGAGATCGGAGAGCGTAGTTTCACTGGCAACAAGTCTCTATATGGAGACATGCTAGAGGCTTTTCTTGGAGCCGTTTACCTGGACAAGGGATACCATTTCACCAAGAAATTTATTACCCAAAGAATCCTTTTACATTTTGATGTAGAAGGCATGATCGCGACTACGACCAATTACAAAAGTAAGATCATCGAATGGTCTCAGAAGGAAAATAAACAAGTAGAATATGTGGTCCTCAGTGTAAGCGGAAATCAAAGATTCAAGGAATTCAAGGTCGCTTTACAAGTAGAGGGAGATGAAATAGCACAGGGAAAAGGAAGCACGAAAAAGAAAGCTGAGCAAGAAGCCTCCAAAAATGCCTGTGAAATACTATCTATTGCCACCTAGCTAAGTAATTTTAGGATCAATTAATCCATCCATGTCTTCAATAAAAATCGCGGGAGCAACCGTCAATCAAACACCGCTAGACTGGTCAGGCAATCTGAACAGAATCACGTGTGCTATTGAAGAAGCAAAAAAACAAGGTGCTGAAATCCTGTGCCTGCCTGAATTGGCAATCACAGGATACGGATCTGAAGATTTATTTTTAAGCTACTGGTTCCCAAAGAAAGCTCTTGCTCAGCTCGAGCTCCTACTACCTCACTGCGAGGGAATCACCGTCGCGGTAGGTCTACCAATAAGAATCCAAGACAAAGTTTACAATTGTGTAGCAGTCATTGAAAATGCAGTCGTCAAAGGATTTGTAGCCAAACAATTCATGGCAATTGACGGAGTTCATTACGAATTCCGATGGTTCACACCTTGGAAGGCTAATGAAGTCGTTGAAATAGAATTTCAGGATCAGATGGTGCCTCTTGGTGATCTGACTTTCCAACATAAAGAAATTCACTACGGATTCGAAATCTGCGAAGATGCGTGGAGAGGAAAGCTTAGACCTGGATATAGATTGTGTGATCGCAAAGTCGATTTGATTTTCAATCCTAGCGCAAGTCATTTTGCCATGGGTAAGACTGCTCTTCGTAGGGAATTAATTGAGGAAAGTTCCGCCACCTTTGATTGTTACTATTGCTATGCAAATTTGCTGGGTAATGAGGCAGGTAGAATGATCTTCGATGGGGAAATCTTGCTTGCCAAATCAGGAAAATTACTTTCTCGTAATAAGCTACTTTCCTTTGAGGACTTTCAGGTAAAAAGCTTTTACCTAGAACCAAAAACGCAAGACATCGCTTTCATTAATTCAAAAAATGAGGAGTTTGTCCAAGCTTCATCCCTAGCGCTTTTTGATTACATGAGAAAAAGCCGAAGTACAGGTTTTGTACTTTCACTTTCTGGTGGCGCAGATTCTTCTTCTATTGCAATCTTGGTTGCCGAGATGGTGAAGCGGGGGATAGAAGAATTGGGCTTGGAAGGATTTTGCAAAAAGGCTGGAATTAAAAACCTTCCTACTTCGCAGCACCCAGAAAAGGAACTGATGAAGCAAATCCTTACCACCGCTTATCAAGGAACCAAAAACTCCTCTGATGACACTTTTTCCAGCGCAGAAACTTTGGCTGAAAGCATAGGTGCTACATTCTATCACTGGGAGATCGACGAGGAAGTAAAATCCTATACCGCAAAAATAGAAAAAGCCATCGGCAGGAAATTGACTTGGGAGCAGGATGATATCACCTTGCAGAACATCCAAGCGAGGACCCGCTCTCCTATCATCTGGATGCTGGCAAATATTAACAATGCCTTGCTTCTCTCCACCTCCAATCGAAGTGAAGGTGATGTGGGCTATGCGACCATGGATGGCGATACTTCGGGAAGTATTTCTCCCATAGCCGCTGTGGACAAATTCTTTATCCTCAATTGGCTAAGTTGGGCAGAGAAAAATCTAGATCGTCCAGGACTGGCCAAAGTAAACTCCCTGCAACCAACTGCCGAGCTTCGCCCGTTGGAAAGAACACAGACAGACGAAAAAGACCTGATGCCTTATGCGGTAATCGTAGAAATAGAAAAACTTGCTATACGTGACAGACGTTCACCCATGGATGTTTACCTCATCCTTTCAGAGGAACTGAAATTGGAACCTGACACTTTGAAAGATTATATCAAAAAATTCTTCCGACTTTGGTCACGTAATCAATGGAAAAGAGAAAGACTTGCTCCTTCTTTTCACTTGGATGAATTCAATGTGGACCCAAAAACTTGGTACAGATTCCCGATTTTGTCGGGAGGATTTGCGGAAGAACTTGCACAACTAGATCAACTTTAAAACATCAACTATGCTTGAATTAATCATGAACTACTTCGTTTGGGACCCTAGCCCTTCAGTAATTCACGGCTGGGAAAGACCACCATGGTATAGTATTCTTTTTGCCGCTGGCTTTGTGATTTCACAACAATTCATGGTGCATTTTTTCAAAAAAGAAGGACAAAATCCAGAGTTGGTAGACAAACTAACCATCTACATGGTGGTAGCTACCATAGTCGGAGCTAGACTAGGACACGTCCTTTTCTATGAGCCTGCCAAATATTTAAGCAATCCTATAGAGATCTTGAAAGTCTGGGAAGGTGGACTTGCCAGTCACGGAGCAGCCATTGTGATTCCAATAGCCTTGTGGATGTACGCCAAAAGAACTCCTGGCCAAAGCTACCTATGGGTTATTGACAGAATTGTGATCGTGACGGCTTTGACTGGTGCATTGATCCGATTTGGTAATCTGATGAATTCGGAAATTGGCGGGAAGGACACAAACTCTGATTATGGAATAGTTTACGCTTGGGATACGGAAGAATTACTTTCTACACTGAAGGTGCCGATTGAGTCTATCGACCCATATAAGCCTGATGACCGCCAAAATGAATTAGTTGGAAATGGTATAGTCCCTTTGAATATTGACCTAGAGATCAACAAAGGATCCTATACTTTGGAAGAATTAGAAAGCACTCTGAGACGTGATATCAAGTATGCTTTAACACAGTTCAACTCTAGCCAAGATTACTTAGCAGAACCGGTAGAAAGTCCTTTGGATATGTCCGTTGCTGATAAGGGAGACCACTATTTAGTAACAGTCCGAACCTTCGGTAGAACAAAGCATCCGACACAGATCTACGAGTCACTCTCCTATTTCGTGATTTTCCTTGTGCTGTTCGGGCTTTGGAACAAATACAAAGACCGTTTGCCAGATGGACTTCTCCTTGGCATATTCCTCATCTCCGTATTTGGTATGCGATTCGTCTGGGAGTTCTTCAAAGAAAGCCAGGTGGATTTCGAAGATGGTATGGCCTTCAATATGGGACAAATACTTAGTGTACCTCTTGTAATCGCCGGAGTGGTATTGGTGGCTAGAGCAATGAAAAATGGTGTGAAGCCTATCAAAAACTAAGGTACTGGATCATGCCCGTGGCCTCCCCAAGGGTGGCAACGGGCAATTCGTTTCAGTCCCATCCAGCCTCCGGGCAAAACTCCATGCTTCATTATTGACTCCTTCATGTATTGGCTACAAGTAGGCGTAAACCTGCAGCTAGAAGGAAATAAGGGAGATATAGTGTATTGATAGACCAATACTGGAAATATAGCTATCTTTCGAAGTATGGATTTTGCCATGAATGTAAGTCCTAAGTGTAAGCGATTGCGTAAGTAACCAAATATTTTCAATCTGAATTCCCTCTTGATTATCAAGAATCAAAATATCCTTTATTTCTCTTTCCTAATCCTAGCTCTTTTCATTGAGCCATGGGGGAATACTTCCTTTGCTCAGGGCGATACGTCCTATGCTCCTGCTAGTAGAAATTCTCCAGATAGCGTTACAGTTAATAACATTTTCATCGTAGGAAATGTAAAAACAAAAAAAAGTGTAATTCTAAGAGAATTAGATTTTACTACCGATTTCTATTACGATTGGAATACTTTCCTCGAAATACTAATAGCTGACCAAAAGAAAATCTACAATCTTAGACTTTTCACGTCAGTCGAAATTACTCCATTAATTACTAGCGACAGGGAGGTAGAAATCTTAATTACTGTAAAGGAACGCTGGTATATTCTTCCTCAAATCATCTTTCAGCTTGCAGACAGAAACTTCTCGGAATGGTGGACAAATCAAAACAGAGACTTCTCCAGAGTAAATTACGGTCTAAGACTTAGTCATAGCAACGTAGGTGGCAGAAATGAAAAACTCAAATTTGCAGGACAACTTGGCTTTACTAAAGCTATAGACTTGCAATACAGTAAGCCCTATATCGACAAAAACCAGAAACATGGCCTTGCAGCTCAGCTGACTTTCAAAGAAAATAAGACCATCCCCATCAAATCTGAGTTCAATAAGCAAGTCTTCTACACCAACGAGAAAGAAGATATCATTAAGAAAAGCTTCGCTGCAGCCCTTCGCTATACCTATCGAAGAAGTTACTACAACTATCACTTCCTAACCTTAGGGTATAGTGGTACACGTGTAGCTAATGAAGTGTTAATGGAAAATCCTGATTATTTCCAGCATGGTGGTGATAAATTAAGGTATTTGTATGCGACTTATACTTTTAGACACGATCGCAGAGACAATGTATCCTATGCTACTGATGGGGAATTACTCCAACTGTCGATCACAAAATATGGTATAATCTACACTGAGGAACTTGATGAAGTGGAAGTAAACCTCACGGCTAACAAGTATTTTAAGTTTTCTGATAAATTCCACTTCAATACTGGATTAACTGCTGATTGGTTTTTGAGCAAAAGTCAACCTTACACACTAGTTAGAGGAATAGGGTACAATCCAAACTTTATTCGTGGGTATGAATTGAATGTGGTCGAAGGACAGCAGCTTTATGTACACAAAAATAGTTTCCGTTGGAAATTCGTTGATTGGGAAATAGATATTTCCAATTTGGTGCAACTGGAGCAATTCAGCACTATTCCTATCCGTCTGTACCTGAGTGCGAATTTCGATCACGGCTATGTAAAGGATAGAAACCACATTCCTGAAAATTCTCGTCTAGCGAATAAATATCTCATGGGATATGGTACAGGAATAGATTTAGTTGGTTTCTACGATTCAGTGTTGCGTTTTGAATACTCATTGAATAATAGAAATGAAGGCAACTTCTTCTTTAACTTTTCTACCCCTTTTTAAGGGTTCCCTCATAAAAAAATAATTAAGCTCTTAGATTGATTATCAAGTTTTTAACTAAATTAGTTAAGGCTTTTTTCGATCTATTATGAAGCACTTGATTTTTTCCTGCTTCCTGCTTTGTCTGAATTTTTCCGCAATAGGACAAACAGACCCGCTGACTCAAGTACACGGTGCTAGAAGTCAAAGCATGGGTAATCTACGCGTGCATGGCATGGACACTTGGAGCTATTTCAATAATCCTGGAGGACTGGCAAAACTAGAGTATTCAGCAATTTCGGCCGGATATGATAATCGATTTGGACTTAAAGAACTTAGTACTACTGCCTTTGTCGGAGCATGGAAAGTAAAAGCAGGAACTTTGGGCTTTGGAGTTTCCCGCTATGGAGGAAAGTTATTCAACCAGCAAACCCTCGGACTAGCATTTGCAAATCAATTGGGTATTGTAAGCATTGGCGGAAAATTAGAGTTATTTCAAACTCAAATAGAAGGCTTCGGAACTGGTAACAGCCTTATTTTTAGTCTTGGAGGAATGGCGGAACTCAGTCCACAATTCACTATTGGCGCTAGTATTTCCAACCTAAACAGAACTAAGATCTCTAAGGACTCCGACACAAGACTTCCAACCGGAGTAAGCTTGGGCCTCTTTTACCTTCCTATATCTCAACTCCAGTTCCATCTCGAAGTGGAAAAGGATATACAAATCAAACCTGTCGTGAAAGCTGGTCTAGAATATGGAATCAAAGACTGGATATTCCTTCGTACAGGCATCAATAGCAATCCAAGCAGGTTATTTTCTGGAGTAGGCTTGAAATCAAACCGCTGCAGTCTGGATTATGCATACGGGCAAAATCAGGCTTTGGGAAGTACAAATCATTTGAGTTTGGGATTTTCTTTTGTCGAAAAATGAAAGCTATCACACTCATAGCTATTCTGGTTTTTTGGATGAGCTATCATGCGCACTCACAACAGCCTCCACAAAGAGAAATAGACTTAGAATCCTTTATGGAACGTCTTTTCCCTGTACAAGATGAGGATTTGGATTACGAATCTATTAACGAAGTGCTCCTCCAACTATATCTAAACCCCATGGACATCAACCGCGCAAGTGCGGAAACTCTGGCTTCCAGCTACCTACTCGATCCTTTACAAATCAGTAGTTTGATCACCTATAGAACCAAGCATGGGCCACTAATTTCTCTTTATGAGCTGCAAGCCGTTCCAGGTTTTGACCTCAAAACCATAGAGCAGATTCTTCCTTTTTTAATTTTAGGTGCTGGCACTTCAAATCAAACTCAATCCTTTTGGAAGCGAGTTGCAACTGAAGAACAAGCATATTTTATGCTTCGTCATCGTCGTACTTGGGAAACCCGCAAAGGGTTCACACCTGCAGACACGAGTTCTACTGGAAAAGTATCAAGCAGGTATTTAGGTGATCCAAATGAATTATATCTCAGATTTCGAATACAACATGCACGGGATTTTAGTCTTGGCTTTACTTTAGACAAAGATCCTGGTGAGCAGTTCACCTGGGATGGGAAGACAGCTAGATATGGTTTCAACTTTTCCTCCTTTCACTTCACTAAGTATTATGTAGGGAAATGGAAAACCATTGCATTAGGAGATTTCCAAGCTCAATTTGGTCAAGGCTTAGTTTTTGGCGCTGGCTATTCTCTGGGAAAAGGAGCAGAAACAGTTCCAACAGTTAGAAGAAGTAGTATTGGGATTTTGCCTTATACAGCTGCATTAGAATTTGGGTTTTTCCGAGGTGCTGGTCTTACTTATCAAAGCGGAAAATGGCAAAGCAGCTTGATAGCTTCCCATGCTCCACGAGATGGCCGAGCTTCTAGCAGTTTGGATACACTGAGTACCGAGGATTTGACGATCAATTCATTCAACCAAAGTGGGCTTCATCGTACTTCCAGTGAACTCAGTACTAAAAATCAATTTCGCGAATTAAATCTAGGAGGAAATGTCCAGTTTTCTCCAACTTCCGGAAAGCTGCAAGTTGGCACCAACTACCTCTTTACAAAATTTGATCATTCTTGGGTTAAGGAACCTACCCTTTACAATCAGTTTGACTTTGCAGGAAAGAGCAATAACACAGGCAGCATTTATCTGAACTACAATTGGAAAAACTTCTTTCTATTTGGTGAATCAGCCATTTCCCAATCTGGTGGAACAGGAAACGTAATAGGATTTGTATCAAGCTTAAGCAAGCAGGTAGATTTTTCGGCTCTATGGAGAAAATATGATAAAGATTTTCACAGTTTCTACGCCAACTCATTTTCAGAAAGCACAAAGCCAGCAAATGAACAAGGTCTATACTTGGGCATCCAAGTCAAGCCAATTCCCAAATGGAAGATCAATGCTTATTATGATTATTTCAGGTTTCCATGGTTTAGATACAGAGTATATGCTCCATCCAAAGGCTATGAATGGCTAACCAGAATCAGCTTTCAGCCAAATAGAAACCTTATCGCATTCTTTCAAATAAGGGAAGAGCACAAGGATAGGAATCTTTCGGATTCGGGAGAGCCATCGCTCCCCTATCAAATCAGACCATTAAATAAGGTAAATGGATTACTCAGTCTGGAATATCACGTCAGTAAAACTTTCTTTTTTCGATCGAGGATTCTATTCAGTAGAGTCAATTATAATGATCAAAAATCGGCTGGCTTTATGATTCTGCAGGATGCTCAGTACAGTTTCAGTAAGTTTAGGCTAACGGGGAGAATAGCTTTATTCGATACTGACGACTACGACACAAGACTTTATGCTTTTGAAAACAATGTATTATGGACATTCTCCATCCCAGCATTCTCGGGACAGGGAATGCGTTATTATCTACTTGGTCAATATCAAATAAACTCACAGATCACCACCTATTTTCGCTTTTCAAGAACATCATACACAGACAGAGAAAGCATCAGTTCTGGGCTGCAGGAGATTGCTGGTTTCCACCAAAGTGAAACCACTTTACTCGTCCGATACATGCTTCATCGCTAAATTTCCATCAATGGTATACACGAGAGACTGCTTTTTTGATAATTTGTACTCAAACACCACAGCCACTATGAAAAAACTACTACTGATCCTCATTACCCTTCTTTCTATTCATTCTGGGTTTTCTCAAAACCTAGACTTGAGCAAAATGAGTAAGAAAGATGGATTTATCCCTTTTTACCTAGATGAGGAAAAAGGAAAGATTTACTTAGAAATTGATAAACTAGAATGGGAATTTCTCTACGTAAATTCTCTTACTGCTGGTGTCGGATCCAATGACATTGGCCTGGACCGTGGGCAGTTGGGCGACACTCGTATAGTGGAATTCAGAAAGTCCGGAAACAAGTTATTCTTGGTTCACAAAAACTACGATTTCAGAGCTTTTTCGGAGAATCCTGCAGAAGTGCAGTCGGTAAAAGACGCCTTTGCTGAATCTATTCTTTGGGGTTTTGAAATAGCTCAAAAAGACGGAGACAAGTTAATCGTAGATGCGACCAACTTTTATCTTCAGGATGTTCACGGCGTAGGAGAAACCTTGACCAGAAGTCGTCAGGGTTCGTTCAGAGCAGACGCTAGTCGCTCAGGGTTGTACTACCCAATGACCAAAAACTTCCCTCAGAACACTGAAGTGGAAATGACTATCACCTTAACTGGTCAGGCAACAGGAGGAAATCTAAGATCTGTAACGCCATCTCCAGATGCAGTGAGTGTCCGTCAACGCCATTCCTTCATTGAGCTACCGGACGATAAATATGAGCCACGTGAATTCGATCCGAGGGCTGGCTTTGGAAGCATTTCTTACATGGATTACACTACGCCAATCTCTGAACCTATCATGAAGCGATTCATTTCCCGTCATCGATTGGAAAAGAAAGACCCTAGCGCTGCGATGTCAGAAGCCGTCGAGCCAATTGTTTATTACCTTGATAGAGGAACTCCAGAACCTGTAGCTTCGGCTTTGATCGATGGAGGAAACTGGTGGAATCAGGCTTTTGAAGCGGCAGGATTTATTGATGCATTCAGAGTGGAACTAGCCCCAGAAGGCATGGACCTGATGGATGTACGGTACAATGTGATTCAGTGGGTTCACCGCTCTACACGAGGCTGGTCATACGGCGCAAGTGTCCGTGACCCACGAACTGGCGAGATTTTGAAAGGTCATGTTTCGCTAGGTTCTCTTCGTGTGAGACAGGATTATTTGATTGCTCAGGGACTTTTACAGCCATTTGAGGACGGCGCTCCAGCTAATCCTGAAATGCTTGAAATGGCGGTTGCGCGTCTAAAACAGTTATCGGCACACGAAATCGGTCACACGATCGGACTGGCCCACAGCTATGCTACTTCAGCCAACACACGTTCATCCGTCATGGATTATCCTTACCCGCTCATTACTGAGAATGCAAATGGAGAACTTGATCTCAGCAATGCCTATGATGATAAAATCGGAGATTGGGACAAATGGGCTATCAAATATGGCTATGCAGTCATTCCAACAGGTGAAAATGAAGCTTCTTTCCTCAAGAAAACCTTAGAAGATACTTACGAAGCCGGCCACCAATTTATCACAGATTCAGATTCACGAAACCCAAGTGGCGCACATCCAACATCTCACCTGTGGGACAATGGTGCCTCAGCATCAGATGAATTGACACGAATGTTGAAGCTTCGTGGGAATAGAATGAAATCATTTAATTTAAATGCAATAGAAACAGGCCAGCCACAAGCCCTGCTTGAGGAAGTATTTGTACCGCTTTACTTGATGCATAGATATCAAATTGAAGCTACCTCTAAGGTACTTGGTGGAGTAGATTATAGATACAAAATAAAAGGAGACAATCAGCCAAATCATGGCTGGGTTCACAATGATCAGCAGGAAGCTGCATTACAGGCTCTCTTGCAAACCATTTCACCAGAGCAATTGCATGTACCAGAGCACATTTTAAGATTGATACCTCCTAGACCATTTGGCTATGGTAGAAATAGAGAAACTTTCGTTTCGAGGGTAAGTCCGATATTTGATCCTATTGCCCCAGCGGAAACCATCGTGGATCTTACCTTCGATTTCATGCTTGATGGAGCCAGAGTAAGCCGAGTTTATTTACAGCATTTACAGCAAAGCACGCTTTTCGGATTAAACGATATGCTTGCAAGTGTGGAAAAACAGGTATTCAAGAACATAAAATCGGAGGACATTACCTTGGAAATAGCCCTGATGACTCAGTCAAAATATGTAGATCATATGATTGCTTTGGCTAAAAATGCAGATGTTTCAAATACAATCAGAGCCATAGCTAGAGGGAGATTGAAAAATATTTTAGGATTTAAACTTAACTCAACCTTAAGCAATGATGCCGCAAATCAACACACTAGTTACCTTAGTGATAAGATAAAAACCTTCTTAACTCTGCCTGAAGAACTAATCATCCAAGAAACTCTCAAATCGCCCGACGGCTCACCTATCGGTATGGAAAGCATGAGCTGTGACTTTGATTTCTAACTCTACTTAAAAACATCCAAAATGCACTTCAGCTAGAGAGCTTGAAGTGCATTTTTTATTTAAAGCCCTAGAAAACAAAATTAACCTGCACAAAAGCAAGATATCATCTTTGGAGCCACTACGCTTTACAGCGTAAATGGGTAAATTAGCAACTGAATTGAACGATGCAGGTCATTTGATGGAACCTTCCTGTAAAGCACCTGTTTAATTAGCCAAACGATTTAAGATTTTATGAATAACCCATTATTGGCAGATTTTGCCACCCCTTTCGATACAGCGCCTTTTGATCAAATCATACCAAGCCATTACCTTCCAGCTATAAAATCGGCCATCACAGAGGCCAAAGCTGATATTGCTACGATTAAAGCGGAGTCACTTCCTACTTTTGAGAATACGATTGAAGCCTTGGACGGAGCTGGTAAAAGACTTGGTATCATTGCAGGGATATTTTTCAATCTTAATTCAGCAGAAACTAATGAAGAGATCCAGTCTCTAGCTCGGGAGATCTCCCCTCTTTTGACTGAGCATGGCAATGACATACTTCTGGACCAAGCTCTATTCCAAAGAGTTTCTCAGGTTTTTGAGCAAAAAGACCAACTTAAACTAACTGCTGAGCAAACAACTTTATTAGAAAAAACCTACAAGTCTTTCGTAAGAAACGGAGCAAAACTGGAAGGCGACAAAGCGGATCAGCTCAGAAAAATTGATCAGGAACTAGCTCAAGTCTCTTTGAAATTTGGTGAGAACGTATTGGCTGAGACTAATAAGTATGTGCATTTCGTAGATCAGGAATCTGATCTAGAAGGACTTCCTGAGGGCATCAAAGAAGCGGCTGCACAAATCGCTGAAGAAAAAGAACAACCTGGAAAGTGGGCCTTTACGCTAGACTATCCAAGCTATATTCCCGCGATGACCTATGCAAAAAACAGGGCATTACGTAAGACACTTTTCATGGCTAGCGGCACCAAATGTGCAAAAGGCGATGAACTTGATAATCAGGAAATCATCAAGCAAATTCTAAAACTACGTCATGACCGTGCAGTACTTTTAGGCTACAAAAGCCACGCAGATTTTGTATTGGAAGAGCGAATGGCAAAAAGCCCAGATCAGGTGATCTCCTTTTTGGATTCTCTACTCGAGAAAGCAAAGCCAAAAGGAATGGCTGAAATGAAAGAATTAGAAGCATTTGCCAACCAACTAGATGGAATAGAAGGCTTGAAAAAATGGGATTTTGCCTATTATTCAGAACTTTTGAAAAAGGAAAAATATGCGCTTGACGATGAGCTGTTGAGACCCTATTTCCAATTGGAAAAAGTGATTGACGGAGTATTCCAAACTGCCGAAAAGCTCTTTGGAATCACCTTTTCTCCAGCTTCAGACATTCCTGTTTATCATAAAGATGTGACTGCCTACGAAGTCAAGGACAAAAACGGAAAGTACCTCTCCGTCTTCTATGCTGACTTTTTCCCACGTCCAGGTAAAAGAAATGGTGCTTGGATGACGAGCTATAAAGGTCAAAGCATCAAGGAGGATAAGGATATCCGCCCGCATGTTTCTATTGTGTGCAACTTCACCAAACCTACTAAGTCAAAGCCTAGTCTTTTGACCTTCAATGAAGTGACTACACTTTTCCATGAGTTTGGTCATGCGCTTCATGGCATGATGGCGAAAGGAACCTATGAGTCTCTTTCAGGCACAAGTGTATTTTGGGACTTTGTAGAACTGCCTTCACAGATTTTTGAAAACTGGTGTTATGAAAAAGAATGCTTGGATTTATTTGCAAAGCACTATGAAACTGGAGAGAAAATTCCTGAAGAGCTGATTGAAAAGATCAAAAAGGCTTCAAATTTTCAGCAGGGTTACCAAACAGTAAGGCAAATTAGCTTTAGCCTTTTGGACATGGCGTATCACAGTCAAGACCCAAGTGCAATTTCGAGCATTTTCGAATTTGAAGAAGAAATAATGAAGCCTACCGATCTACTTCCTAAAGTACCGGGAACCTTGATGAGCACTTCGTTTTCGCACATTTTCCAAGGAGGTTATTCCTCTGGATATTACAGCTACAAATGGGCGGAAGTCTTGGATGCAGATGCCTTCGAACTTTTTCAGGAAAAAGGAGTTTTCGATAAAGCTACTGCTGAATCATTTGTGAAAAACATACTCTCTGCCGGTGGAAGTGAGCATCCAGAGAAGTTGTACAAGCGATTCAGAGGTAGGGATCCTAAGCAAGATGCCTTATTGAAGCGAGCTGGATTGATTACAGAATAATTTGCTTTCTTTACTTAAATCTGTCTTGTAGAGATGCATTTACATCCTAACATAACTCCTGAATGGAAAATCAAGGTTTGAAACTACCTGCCTATTTACAGGCTCTCGCAGTAATGATTTTCATTATTGTGTTAGTGTTTTTTCTAATTGTAGGAAAGAGCCTCCTTGTACCCCTATTCATGGGTGGGTTTTTCGCAATTTTGCTCACACCTCTATCCATGTGGCTGGAGTCAAAAAAAGTCCCACGTATACTCTCCTGCATCATTTCACTTCTTGTAATGACAGCTCTTGTAGGTGGAATTCTGACTTTTGTAATCGGAAACGTGGCGAATTTCACGCAGGATTTCGATGATGTTTCTGGTAGACTAACTGAATATGCGGAAAATGTAGATCAGTGGTCAATGGATACCTTTTCCTACAATACTGCATTAAGTGAGAAGGCTAATACTGATTACCTAAAAAACCTGCTGACAGAAAATAGCTCGAGTATCGGAGACTTCGCGCTAAAAACTGTTGGCTCACTGACGGGATTGGTATTGATTCCTGTATTCATGTTTTTCTTTCTCCTGTATAGAAATCACCTTACCAATGTGATTATCCATATCTACAAGGACAAGGATCCTGAGCTAGTAAAAATACGAATAGTTAGTCTACGAAAGGTGATTCTTAACTATATCGTAGGCGTGGTGAAGGTGATGGGTATCCTCGCCATTATGAATATTACTGCATTCTCTTTACTTGGAATAAAACACGCGGTGTTTTTCGGTACACTTGGAGCAATGTTAAATATCATTCCTTATGTAGGCCCGTTTTTCGGAGCTATGCTACCAATGATCTATTCATTTCTTACCAAGGACAGCTTATTTTACCCTGCAGGTGTCCTTGTCAGTTATCAAATCATCCAGATGATTGAAGGTAACTTCCTGACTCCCAAAATCGTCGGTGGAAATGTGAACCTGAATGCATTTATTACATTTCTGGGTTTAATAGTCGGAGGGACTATCTGGGGAGTAGCAGGGATGATTTTAATCATTCCTATGATGGCAATTCTACGGGAAATATTTGATCTAAGTGATGCGACCAAGCCGTTTGCCTTGTTACTTGGAGAAGAAAAAGAAGAGGAAAAAATAATTGCAAAGACAGAAGAATCTGAAGAAGTAAATGAAAATGAGAACGATTAAAACACTTTTAGCACTAGTTATCATTGGGACAGCATTTGCCTGCGATTCAGATGAAAATAAGAAAGGGAGATTCCTTCTAAAAGGGAATGAAAAGATGGAGGAAAATGATCCCAAAAGCGCGATGGGATTCTATAGTGAGGCTCTCGAAATGGACTCCACTTACGCGGATGCCTACTACAATAAAGCGCTCGCTCACCTACAGTTAAATCAACTCATGGAGAGCATTCAGGATCTCAGTTTAGCGATCAAATACAATCCAGAGTATTACGATGCTATTTTCCAAAGAGGCCTAAGTTACCTTGACAACGGTGAGTTTTACAATGCCAGAGAAGATGCTCAAAAGCTAGTTCAGCTCGAAGAGCAAAACTGGAAAAGTCACTTTCTGACAGGCTTGGTTGAGGAGAAATTAAAGAATTTCCCTGAAGCAATAACGGCTTTCAAAAAGGCTTCTGAGATTAACCCGGAAAACTCTGACTTGCTAGTAAACCAAGCTACCATACACTACTATCAGAAGGATTATGAAGCTGCGAAAAATATTTTAACTGAAGCCATGACTGTCAATCCCTTGGAGCCAAATCTTCACAACCTGCGCTCTATGATCTATTTTGATGAGCAAAACTATGCAGAAGCTTTAGACGCAGTGGAGAAGGCCATTTCATTAGACAAGAGTCAAGCTTACTACTACAACAATAAGGGCTTGTATCTGCTTTTTCTAGATCAAAAAGAAGAAGGCCTAGACCTAATCAATCAGAGTATTCAGATGAATGCGAACAATCCTTTTGCGCTAAGAAATAAGGGGATTTACTATGTAATGCAGGGAGATAAGATTTCTGCGCTGCAATTTTTGGTAGAATTGGATCAGAACTATCCAGATATGGACTTGGTCAAAGAATACTTAGAGAAAGCTCAAGCACTCTGATTTCTATGTAAAATCACTTCGCGAATAATTTTCTGTAATTCCGTGGCATCAATTGGTTTCGCCACAAAACCGTCAAAGTCGCATTCCTCGATTCTATCTTTGATTTCAAGTTTTGCGGCTGCGGTAAGCGCTATTACAGGGGATTCTGAGATTTTCTTGATTGCCTTTGTGGCATCAAAACCATCCATTTCAGGCATTTGAATATCCATGAGGATACAATCAAATGTAGATCGCTTGGCAGCATCAACAGCCTCTACCCCATTCCTAACTCGTTCGTAAGTAAAACCCCATTTATTAATAATCTTACCTAAAACCAGAGCGTTTACATCGTTATCCTCTGCCATTAGCAGGTGTAAGGATGCGCTATCTTTGGAATAACTGATACTAGGGAAAGACTTCTCTACTTGTTGCTCCGATACCTCGAATTCCAGGGTAAAAAAGAATTTGCTTCCTTCATTTACGACGGATTGAAGAGAAATTTCTCCACCCATAAGATTCAAAAGCTTTCTTGTGATAGAAAGCCCTAAACCAGTTCCACCATACTTTGTGTTAAAAGTTGGTCTTACTTGATCAAAATCACCAAAAATCTTCTCTTGATGTTCATGTGCGATACCGATACCATTGTCGCTTACCTCAAAATATACTTTGGCTTTATCATTGCTACTTTCGAGCAAATTGACAATCACTTTTACCTCACCCTCATTAGTAAACTTAAGCGCATTTGTTATCAGATTGTTGAGAACTTGAGATAGGCGGGTTTTGTCACCACAAACGGTAACATCCAGCCCCTCCGAAATATTTATTTCAAGTCTATTTTTACTATCTCTAGCATGGAATGATAAGCCCTTTATGATCTGGCTTACAAAAGAACTTAAATGGAAAGGAGCCTTTTCTATAATCAATTTGCCAGCCTCAATCTTTTGAAAATCTAACAAGTCATTGATCATAATGATCAAATTATCCACTGCAAAATTGATCGTATCCAACTCAGACTTCTGCTGAAGCTGAGGATGATCCTGCATCAGAGAATAGGTCGAACCAGAAATAGCATTCAGTGGTGTACGAAGCTCATGACTAATCATGGAAAGAAAATCAGACTTAATTTGATTAGCCTTTTCTGCAGCCTTCTTTGATTCGTTCAGTTTGGCTTCAAATACTTTTTGCTGACTTATATCGGTCAAATAACCATACCAAACCATGTCTCCATTGGCAAGCGCCTCAGGTCTTGCTGCCCCAAGAATCCAACGATATTCATCAGAATTAGGGTCTGATTTTACTCGGAATTGACATTGCCAAGGTTCTACTTTCTTCGCTGAAGCGATAGAACTCATGATCACTTGCGGTAAGTCCATCGGATGAACTCGAGAAATTGCCATCGAAATATCTGTGAAATTCTCAATCTCCTCAGGCTTCAATCCTAAAACTTGAGCGATGCCTTTAGACAGAAATGAGAAGCTCATTTTCCCCTCATTGTCCAGAACGAGCTGATAAAGACCACCCGGAACCTGCTCCGCAAGATTCATCAGGAAATTACTACTGTCTTCCAGGTCCTTCTCCAGAGTGACTTTCTCTGAGATATTTTGGAATGAAAGCATTACATAACGTAAGCCATCTATCAAAAGCTGCTTTGCAGCAATTTCCAACGATAATTGATTCCCAGACGGATTAGTTAGGGTAGCTGAAAATTGCTCAGTATAGTCACCAGAAATCGCAGTATTGATCCAGTTTCTCCATTGCTGAGGCTCATCAAATAAAACCTCCAGTTCTGTGAGATGGGATAATGTTGAATCATGCTGGTAACCCAAGAGGTTAAATGCCTCAATATTTATATGGAATATTCCTCCATCTGGCTTCACTATCACTTGTGCAGTTGGAGATTCTACTACAAACTGCTCAAATTCCTTTTTGGTTGGAAGTCCTTGTGTTCTGACTTTAGTCCCTTTATAAAACAAAAAATGATTGGTTGAACTATCCTGAGGTAGTTCTATTAAAAAGTCAAACTCATCCCCTCCATAACTTAACTTTAACTCATCTTTGAAAATAAAGCTGTTGATGTCCAGCCCTAACCCAACTAGGCTTTTATCGACTAGCTTTTCGCCGATCTGCTCCTCGAAGGCTTTATTGGAATAGAAAATTGGATATGGAAAAGAATCATCTGCAAGGAACACCATCTCTGATGACTCGAAAATTAATTTCTTAAAAGTACTGTTGATTCCTCTCTCTTGCATCAAATTAGGGCTTGCATTGACTGGTCATTGATCTTGATAAAATCATAGATTCAAGGAAACAATCATATATAACACAAACATACACCAATTTGTATTTCGTAGCAATTATTGTGACTTATAAATACATTTATTTGATGTAAATTTTAAAATACACACAATAAGGAGGATCAAGGCATATCGATTTTTCTAAAAATATTACATTTTAATTCATTCCTCTGGGCCTGGTATCTGTACCATGAAAGTATACCGAAGTCCTTAGCACCTAACTACTGACTAGAGGGAAATATCCTCCATCTCTTCCTCTTTGCTCTCAGCCTAGTTTAAGTCCCCTAAAAGCCATTAGAATCTTGCGCTCTCCACGCTGTTTAAGCGAATAAGCAAAGAACCAAAAGCTATTTATAAAAAACCCAACTTTTAGCTATACAAGTAATGCGAAAATGACCAGCGTTTAGTACGACTCTCCTGCCCTTTTTGGTAGAAAAATTCATAAAAAAAACCGAGCATCACAGCCCGGTTTTACTTTATAGATCTTGAAATTAATAGCTTATAAAAAACAACTCGATTATTTGCCAACGACCTTAATCAACATTCCCTTGTTCAATTGATCGCTCAAATGCATACCATTGAGAAGGGAGAGTTCTTCGAATCGCTCACTTGGCATACCATAATGTTGAAATGCTGCTTGTAAACTCATCTGATTCGGAACAGTTTTGATTTTAATAATCTCGGGCTTGCGATTAAGTTTTTCCGAGTCACGTAATTCCTGAAAATCACGGATAGTACTTAAGAAAAGAGACTGATAGGAGTTAAACTTTGCGAGATCTGTAATCCCCATCAAGCTATATATATTCCCTTCAAACTGGATCAGAGATGACAGGACACGAATTGTACCTTGCTCCTGAACCTGATCGGCAACCATCACCAAAGCAGGAAGTCTATTGATAGTTTCTTTCTTAGACTCCACTATAGTCAACTTGTATTTTTCCAGAACTGCATTTGCTGCTTCTTCCAATGTTGCCCCTGGTGCCAAAGTGAGCATCATGATAGCATCTCCTGCCTTTGGTGCCATTTGAAACTGTTGAGGCGTATTTTGATGCCCCCAAGCTGAAGGAATAGGAAATTGGATCTTAAGCACCGGATGATAAAATGTACTGTTCTCTACAAATCCTTGCTTTGGATCTTCACCTACTATCAAGCCGTCAATTTTTCTCAGATAACTATCTCGATTTACTTCGAATTCAGTCATTTTAGATTTTTGCTGCCAATCTAACGCTAAGTTTTCCACTGTAGCATTTCTTTCTTCGGGCGAAGGGTGAGTGGAGAGAAAAGGAGGGACTTCATCTGCTCCAGTATTTCCTTGCTGTCTTTCGAGCGTCTCGAAAAATCCAGCCATCTCAGTGGCATCATACCCGATTTGGGAAGAATATTCCACACCTAACTTATCAGATTGACGTTCTGCATCCCGTCCAAACTTCAATAATGCCAACTGCATTCCTTGGGACAACGGGTCTACAAACTGTCCCAATTCAGGAACTAAGATGATACCTGCCAAGAGTCCTATTTGACCGAATAGCTGATTCCTTTGCTGAATAACTGAGTGCCTAGCCGTAACGTGCCCAATCTCATGACCTAAGACTCCGGCAAACTCTGCTTCATTATTAAAGTGAGCCATAATACCCCGGGTAAAATACACAAAGCCCCCTGGCACTGCAAAGGCGTTAATGACTGGTGAATCCACGATTTTGAACTCATAGGCTAATTTTGGCCGGTGTGATATTGCCGCCATTTCATTTCCCTTAGCGGTGATAAACTCCTGAAGTTGTGCATCTTCATAGAGACCAAAAAAGGCGACGATTTCAGGATCTGACTGCTGCCCCATGGCAATTTCTTGAGCTTCAGACATCAAAACAATCTGCTTTTTTCCTGTGACAGGATTGATTGCACATGAGCTTATACTTAAGAGAATAACGATTGAACAAAGGCTAAGGTAATTATTGAAAGTTCTCATAGGATGATACGTTTGGCGGCTATATGTTAATGAGATATGGAAAATTTCATTCCATTTTTTTTTGTAAAGGAAAATTGTCTTTAGATACAGGGAATTAATGCATGCTTTTTAAAAAATCAACTGTACAGTTAAGGTGAGAAGTTATATACTATTTCCTTTCAAGAGTCACTCAGGGAGACATTAAAAACAACACGTTCTAGCATTTACGAAACGTAATTGGAGTCACTCGCAGTGACAAAAGCAATCTTATTTCCTTTACATTTTTTTATCCCTTTTTGGCCAATCTCTCTCCGCGCCAAACTATGTGCACACCGCAGTTAAAAAGTAAGCACAAAAAAAACCGAGCCTCTCAGCCCGGTTTTTACTTTTATATCTGTTTGGAATTAATCCACTAGAGCCACTGTAACAGCGTCCCCGTCTTTAGTCACTTTTGCAACTCCTTTTCCAGTCAAACCTTTCATCGCTACATCCCATTTCTTGCCGCTTAGTCCAGCTTTCCCTTTCAGGTCTGCCAAGGCAACAGGAGATTCAGCTTTTAGCAATTCAAAGATGCCTTTTTCTTCCTCAGTCATTTCCACCTGCTTTTTCTCAGGCCTCATCTGCGGGAAGAACAACACTTCTTGAATGGTGGTATTATTTGTAAGCAACATGGTCAGTCGGTCAATACCAATGCCCATACCTGATGTTGGCGGCATGCCGTATTCCAACGCGCGAAGAAAATCCTCATCCATCGCCATAGCTTCGTCATCTCCCCTAGCAGCCAGCTTCAACTGCTCTTCAAATCGCTCACGCTGATCAATCGGATCGTTCAACTCTGTGTATGCATTGGCGACTTCTTTACCATTCACAAACAATTCAAAACGCTCCACCAAACCTGGCTCAGTTCTGTGCTTTTTCGCCAACGGCGTCATCTCAATCGGATAATCCGTGATGTAAGTCGGCTGAATCAAGTTAGATTCTACCTTCTCACCGAAAATTTCATCCACCAGTTTGCCTTTGCCCATGGTGGCGTCGGTAGCGATTCCCATCTCTGAGCAAACTTTACGAAGATCTTCCTCATCCATTTTGCTCACGTCGATGCCAGCATATTCCTTGATAGAATCGTACATGGTCAATCTTCTATATGGCCCAGCAAATTCGATCTCATGCGCACCAACAGTGAGTTTGGTTTTGCCGTGAATCTTCTGAGTCACTTGCTCGATGAATTCCTCCACCATTCCCATCATCCAGATGTAGTCTTTGTAGGCTACGTAGATTTCCATGGAAGTGAATTCAGGATTATGTGTACGGTCCATGCCTTCATTTCTGAACATTTTCCCAAACTCATACACCCCATCAAATCCGCCCACGATCAATCGCTTCAGGTATAACTCATTGGCAATCCTAAGGAAAAGTGGCATATCCAAGGTATTGTGATGCGTATCGAATGGACGCGCAGCAGCCCCACCGTGAACAGCTTGGAGGATTGGCGTCTCTACTTCCAGCCATCCGTGATCGTCAAAGTATCGACGCATCTCCGTAATGATTTTGGATCGTATAATAAAGGTCTTCTTTACTTCAGGATTAACGGTCAAATCCACGTAGCGCTGACGATAGCGCATTTCAGGGTCTGTAAACCCATCGTGTACATTGCCATCCTCATCTCTTTTCACCACTGGTAGCGGCTTCACCGATTTAGAGAGCACTTTCAACTCTGTCACATGCAAGGAAATCTCACCTGTCTGAGTAGTGAATATATAGCCTTTCAAGCCTAAGAAATCTCCGATTCCAAGAAGCTTTTTGAATACTGTATTATATAGAACCTTGTCTTCGCCTTCGCAAATATCATCGCGACGCACATAGAATTGCAGACGGCCAGTAGCATCCTGGATCTCTCCAAAAGAGGCAGACCCCATAATTCTACGACTCATCAGACGACCAGCGATCGAAATGCTCTTGTAGTCATTCTTTCGGTTTTCATAGTTTCTATGAATATCCTCAGATGTGACATTGATCGGGAATGCCTCAGCTGGATAAGGGTTAATCCCCAGCTTAATCAATTCTTCCCGGTCTTTCCTACGTTCAATTTCCTGTTCGCTTAAAAGTTGCATTGTATTGATTTGATATTTGTTATTTTTTTATTGTTGGATGTCAGGTGACTGATGTCCGGTGTATCCCGCAACTTCGCAACTTTACCATCTTTCAACTTATTACCTCACACTTTTCACTTTATCCTCCTAACATCGGTCATCCAACATCGGACATCAAGCATTTATTTATTCTTCCTTCTTGCAATTTCCTTCTTAATCATCGAAAACTCCCGACTGCTTTGCCCAGCTATACTGGAATTCTCAGAAGCTCTGCGCATCAAGTAAGGCATCACCTTTTCCACTGGGCCATAAGGCAAATATTTCAACACTTTATATCCAGCATCTGCCAGATTAAAAGAGATATTATCACTCATTCCATAGAGCTGCGCAAAGTAAACAAGTTCGGAATCCTTTGCTATACCTTGCTTCTCCATAAGATCCACAACAAGATAATTACTTTCTTCATTGTGCGAACCTGAGACTAAGTAAACTCCATTCTCTATGCAAAACTGCACACCGGAATTGTAATCGGTATCCGTGGCTGCTTTGTTTGGCTGAATAGGACTTGGATAGCCCATTTCTTCCGCACGATCAGCCTCTTTCTCCATATACGCACCACGAACCAATTTCGCTCCTAAGAGAAAGCCTCGTTCATGAGATAGCTTATGGGCAGCTTTCAGTCTACCTAGCATATCATGCCTATACATCTGATAGGTATTGTACACAATACAAGAATCCCGGTTGTATTTCTCCATGGCTTCGTAGGCCAAAGTGTCAATCACATCCTGAAACCATGATTCTTCCGCATCTACCAATATTTTAATACCCTTCTGAAAAGCCGCCTGACAAAGTTGATCAAAACGATTTTTCATTCGCTCAAAAGACAAACTTTCTTCCTTTGAAAGAACCTCTCCCGCCTGCACTTTTACCATAATATGGTAATCTCCAAGGCCCGTTACTTTGAAAACAGCGAAGGGCAAAGAAGCTTGTTTCTCTGCTTTCTCAATAGTTTTCAGGATTTCAGCACATGTCTGATCATAGCTGGCTTCATCCCCTTTTCCTTCTACAGAATAATCAAGGGTGGACTTCACACCATATTTTGCTAAGTCCTGAGCAGCTGAAGTACTTTCAGTAATAGTCTCTCCACCGCAGAAATGTCCAAACATGGTTTGTTTCATAATACCCTTAATAGGCAAATGAAGAGCAAAACCTATTTTGGTCATTGCAATCCCCAGATCGGAGACAAACTTGTTATTCAACATGGCAAAAACTCGGTACATTTTCCTAAGTTCTGCATCACTTTTTGAGGCAAAGGCAACCTTTAGATTCTCAAAAGAAATATTGGGTCTGGAGGGCATAGTCCTGAAATAAAGCTGCAAAGATATTAAAAAAACTCCTTTCGCTTTCCTTTTGTCCGGATAATTGACTCGTGCATTAGTAGCTTAAAAAAGAAATAAAGACAGAAGTCTATTGACTGAAGACCAGTGTCGTTTTGGATATCAAACACTCGCTTATTACTGAACAGGAAGTCAAAATCATATTTCCTGGGTAATTCTTTTCACCAGATTTTATACCATACAAGTCAATACTCAAAACAACATCCTTTCTCATTACCCGCCTCAGCCCTTTTTAAATTATTATTAAAAAAATATTTGAAGCCGTTTTGAAACGTATTTAAATGAAAATCAAAATATAATTCTGAATGCAGCTAATTTTTTCTCCAGATTTACGAATTTTCAATGAATTGCCTGAATTGGTGATGATTAAATAATGTAATGGATGTAAAATTAATTTTGTTTTTAAAAATGACCACTTTACATTTGGCACATGATTAACACAGCAGCGACATATTTTAGCTTCTTTTACTTTTACTTTCGAAGACAAAATCGAATCGGAGTTGTGTATTGCCTAGCCAAAAACTAAAAAGAAAATATAACACATAAAGCCCGATTCGAAAGAGTCGGGCTTTTTTTATTTAAAGCTCAGTAATTATGAAAGAACACAAGCAAATTAAAGACTGGGGTCTAGGACTCACAGGACCAACCATCATCGCAGGACCTTGCTCTGCAGAGTCGCCAGAGCAGATCGAGCAGATCTGTATCGAGATGAAGGAAAACAACGTCATCCCTTCTATGTTCCGTGCCGGAATCTGGAAGCCTAGAACGAGACCAGGAAGCTTCGAAGGTATCGGAGAAGAAGGATTGAAGTGGATGGAGATTGTTCGTCATCACTTGAACATCCCTATCACGGTAGAAGTAGGAAATGCAGCTCACGCTGAAATTGCTCTTAGAAACAACGTGGACGTGGTTTGGGTAGGCGCAAGAACTACTGTAAACCCTTTCGCTGTGCAAGAAATTGCTGATGCATTGAAAGGTACTGACATCCCAGTAATGGTGAAAAACCCAATGAATCCAGATCTTGATCTTTGGATGGGAGCTTTGGAAAGATTCCACGCAGTTGGCTTGACTAAATTGGCAGCTATTCACAGAGGTTTCTCTGATGCTTACGATAAGAGATATAGAAACAAGCCAAACTGGTCAATGCCAATGCATTTGAAGCGCGTATGGACTGGAATGGAAGTAATCAATGACCCTTCTCACATCGTAGGTAAGAGAGACGGAATCCTTGAGATCTCTCAGAAAGCGATGAACTTCGGTCTTGATGGTCTAATGATCGAAACTCATCACGATCCTGACAATGCATGGTCTGATGCTAAGCAGCAGGTAACTCCAGCTCGTTTGAAAGAAATTCTTTCTGCAATAGACTTCAAGAAGCCAGTAGAATCTGAGCAGCCAAGTGAGCGTTTGAATGATTTGAGAAGAGCTGTAGATCACTTGGATGATCAATTACTTGATATTCTTCAGGAAAGATTCGCGGTGATCGACCAGATCGGTTCTCACAAAAGAGAGCATCACTTATCTGTATTTCAATCTGATCGTTGGAAAGATGTAATGGAAAGCCGTACTCAAAAGGGTGTTGCAAAGAATCTTAGCGAGAAATTCATGAAGGAGTTACTTTATTGTATCCATGAGGAGTCAGTAAAGCGTCAAGAGAAGCAGCTGAGAGAAGCTGATTCTGTAAAAAAGTAAATATATAATCACTGAGCTTATTCAAGTCTGAGGGGAAGGTTTCCTCTCCCCTTAGACTTTTTTATTCTAATTTTAGGCTCAGTAAATCCTACTCTTGTGAAGCCTATTATCTTTTCTGAAAATGCATCTGCAGATTTAACCGCTGTGCTCGGCGAGTTGAAATTCTCTAGTCTTTTTATTCTGACAGATGAAAACACAAAAACCCATTGCCTCCCGAGAATTGAAGAACTACTCCCTTCCAACAGCACTTTTCTTACCATAGAACCTGGCGAAAAGAATAAAACCATCGCTACCTGCATGCAGATTTGGGCTGCGATGACGGAAGCTCAGCTAGACAGAAAAGCGCTGTTCTTGAATATAGGAGGCGGAGTACTCGGAGATATGGGTGGTTTTTGTGCCAGCATTTACAAAAGAGGAATACGCTTTATTAATATGCCTACTACCCTGCTTTCACAAGTGGATGCAAGTGTAGGCGGGAAACTAGGCGTGGATTTCGAAGGTCTGAAAAACCATCTTGGCGTATTCAATGAACCAGAAACCGTTATAGTGGCTTCTGAGTTTTTGCAAACACTCCCACAGCAGGAAATACGATCAGGATATGCAGAGATCATCAAGCATGGGTTGATTAAGGACAAGACTTATTTTGAAAGCCTGGATTTTGACAATTGGCAGAACTCTTATTGGTCGCCACTTATTCATCATTCGGTAAGCATCAAAAAAGAAGTAGTCACCGAAGACCCGAAAGAAGCTGGATTGAGAAAAATTCTAAACTTCGGACATACCATTGGCCATGCATTTGAAACATACTTTTTGGATGGCTTAAGACATTTATTACATGGAGAAGCCATCGCAGTCGGAATGATTTGTGAAGCCTGGCTCTCACATCAGAAATTAACACTTTCGACAGCTGAACTTGAAACTATTCAAAGCGCACTTTTGAAAGTATATGGCAAAATAGAAATCTTAGATTCTGACCTTCCGGCAGTGCTGGATTTTTGCCTGCAAGACAAGAAAAACGAAGGCAAAGAGCTGATGTTTTCCTTACTAAACGAGATCGGAGATTGCACGTACAATATCCCGATCACCCGCGAAGAAATTCGCAACTCCATTGCCTATTACCAAAACCTTACACATTCCTAATTTCCCAGACTTTGAAAACCGAAACCATGGAAGTTCTTCACCTGGCTCAGAAATCCGACTTTTCCTCCACACATATCCCTCTTCCTTCTTCCAAAAGTGAATCCAATCGAGTGTTGATTATCGATGCACTGACGGAAGGAAAAAATCAAATCAGCAATCTGGCCGAGGCTCGTGATACGCAGACGATGATCAGCTTGCTGAAAAAGAACCCGCCTCTTTATGATGTGTTGGACGCAGGCACAACTATGCGCTTTTTGACTGCTTACGCATCAATCACCAATCAAAACAAAGTAATGACTGGAACGGCACGTATGTGCGAGCGACCAATCGGGATTTTGGTGGATGCACTGAGAACTGTGGGCGCAGAAATCCATTACTTGGGCGTAGAGGGCTATCCTCCTATGGCTATTCATGGACTTTCTGAGCAGAAAAGCGATAAAGTGAAAATACGTGGAGACGTATCCAGTCAATACATTTCTGCCATGCTGATGATCGCTCCTTTGTTGCCAAAAGGTTTAGAAATAGAATTGGAAGGCAAAGTTGGATCAAGATCTTACATAGAAATGACTTTGGATACTATGTCTCAGTTTGGCATCAAATACAGCTGGGAGGAAAACAAAATCAAAGTTGCAACCCAAGCTTATCAGCCAACAACTTTCGCTGTAGAAAGCGATTGGTCTGGTGCTGGATACTGGTTCAGCTTACTGGCTTGTGCAGATTCTGGAGAGTTATTTTTGGCAGGATTAAAAGAAAACAGTCTTCAAGGTGATGCAAAAGTGGTGGATATCATGGCGCAACTTGGAGTAAAGAGCACGTTCCAGAATGGTGGTGTTTTATTGCAAAAGCAGGAAGTGACCGGACTGGAAACTTGGGACTTTACTCATTGCCCAGACTTAGCTCAAACTATCGCAGTAACCTGTGCTATTTTGGGACAGAATGCGACGTTCACAGGTTTAGAAAGCTTGAAAATCAAGGAAACGGATAGAATCTACGCCTTGCAGCAGGAATTGGCCAAGTTCAACGCTGACCTGAAAGAAATCGAACCTGAAGTGTATCAGGTGATCCCATCGGTGACTATGCCAGCGGATGTGAAGATTCACACCTACGATGATCACAGGATGGCTATGGCTTTTATGCCTTTGCTTACCAAAACCAGAGTGAGCATAGAAGATCCTTCCGTTGTGGATAAATCTTACCCAAGCTTCTGGAAGCATTGCCAATTGGCGGGTATTTCTGTTCTGAACCAAGCTTAGAAATGACACAGCTCAAAATTGCAATCCAAGGAGTTCCTGGATCATTTCACCATCAAGTAGCACTTCGCAACTTTGGAGAAGACATAGAAATCCTTGATTTTGACACCTTCCCTTCTGTTGCTAAATCTGTCGTAACTGGTGAGGCTGACTTCGGCATTATGGCAATCGAAAACTCCATTGCAGGAGCTATTTTCCCCAATTACGATCTGATAGATCGCTTTGAATTGAGCATTCGAGATGAGTATTATCTTCCTATAGGACATCAATTCATGGCTCTTCCCGGTCAAACTATTGAAGATATTACCGAGGTTCGCTCTCATCCAATGGCACTTTTGCAGTGCAAGGCTTTTTTTGCGCAGCACCCTCATATCAGACTCAAAGAGGATACGGATACAGCATCTGTAGCACGCGATATTGCCGCTGGAAATCTGAAAGGCGTGGCTGCAATTGCATCTAGCATCGCTGCCGGGATCTATGGAATGGAAATTATTGCTTCGGATATTCAAACGATAAAAAACAATTTTACTCGTTTTATTATTCTACAGAAAGAACCTTTGAAGCCATCTACGAGTGTAAATAAAGCTTCTACCAAAGTCACAATTCAAAATCAAAAAGGAGGCCTTGCAAAGCTCCTGACTTTGATCGCTGACAATGAAATAGACCTGAGCAAAATTCAGTCGATTCCTGTGATCGAAAAACCTTGGGAATATGCATTTTTCATAGACTTGGTTTTTGAAAATTACACAGTTTACAAGAACACAATCGAAGAAATCCAACTTAATTTTGGAGACGTTAAAATCATCGGTGAATATTTGAGTAGAAAATAATGAAACCGACATGATTATAAAAATCAGTAAGCAAGCATTGGAAATGATTTTTATAATCATCACAGGTTCCGTGTGGCCATTAAAAAACAGAATTATCACATGAAAGGTTTCGCAGATAGAATTTCGACCGTTGAGGAATATTACTTTTCAGCAAAACTCCGTGAAGTCAATCAACTGATTGCTGACGGGAAACCTATTATCAATCTAGGAATTGGTAGCCCAGATCTAGCTCCTGACAGGAAGGTCACAGAGGCACTGAAAAACACCGCCGACAATCAACAATCACATGGATACCAGACTTACATCGGTATCCCGGAATTGCGTGCGTCAATCGCTCATTATTATGCTGAGTCTTATGGCGTGCGATTAAATCCAGCTAAGGAAATTCTTCCTATGATGGGTTCAAAAGAGGCCATCATGCACTTGAGCATGACATTTTTGAATCCTGGCGATCAAGTACTGATCCCGGATCCTGGCTATCCAACTTATGCTTCGGTCACCAAATTAGTTGGTGCAGAAGCTATTTATTACTCTTTGGATCTAGCGAAAAAAGGCAGACCTAACTTGGAGGAATTGGAGAATTCTGATCTGAGTAAAGTGAAAATCATGTGGATCAATTATCCGCACATGCCTACTGGAGCTCCAGGAAGCAGAGAGATTTTGACAGAACTGGTGGCTTTTGCCAAAAAGCATGACATCGTGCTACTTCACGACAATCCATACAGCCATATTCTGACGAAAGAACCTATCAGTATCTTGTCCATTCCTGGCGCAAATGAAGTGGCGATGGAGTTGAATTCACTCAGCAAAACGTTCAACATGCCCGGCTGGAGAGTTGGGATGCTGCTAGGGAGAGCGGACTGGATTTCGGAAGTATTGAAAGTCAAAAGCAATATGGATTCCGGGATGTTCCTAGGAATTCAAAAAGGCGCAATTGCCGCGTTGAACCTTGGTGAGTCTTGGTTTTCTGACCTCGATCATGTCTATCAAAGTCGCAGAAAATTGGTTTGGAAACTTGCTGACAAATTAAATCTAAGCTATTCTACCACTGATTCCGGTCTTTTTGTTTGGTGCAAAGTGCCAGAAGGAAAAACTGCCGATCAGTTAGTAGATGAATTACTTTACGATAAAAACATATTCATCACACCTGGGAAAATCTTCGGATCGCAGGGAGAAGGATATGTCAGATTTTCACTTTGTATGCCCGAATTCAAGATTTTGGAGGCAATTAATCGAATTAAAATTTAAGCTAGTATGCAAAAGTTACACATTATCGGTTTAGGACTTCTTGGAGGTTCTTTTGCTTTGGCAGCCAAAAATAAATTTGAGAATCTGGTCATCACTGGCTATGATTCCAGCGAGAAAAACCTGCAGGATGCACTTAATCTTGGGATCATCCAGGAAGCTAAAGAAGCTCCAGATGCAGATACAGATATCGTGATTTTGGCTACTCCGGCAGATACGCTGAGCAGTTTGCTTCTGGCAACTCTTGATCAAATTGGAGAAAAAACCTTGGTTTTTGATCTAGGTTCTACCAAAGCAAAACTATGTGAGCTTGTCGCTGATCATCCAAAGAGAAAACAATACCTAGCAGCTCACCCTATTGCAGGTACTGAGTATTCGGGACCAAATGCTGCCTTTGCCGGATTGCTGGACAGAAAAGTAACTATCATCTGTGAACTTGAAAAAACAGATTTACAACTCAAAGAAAAGGCTTACGAGCTTTTTGATGCGCTAAATCTGAAACTGAGATTTATGGATGCAGAAGAGCATGACCGTCACTTGGCGTTCGTTTCTCACCTATCTCACATCTCTTCCTTTATGCTGGGTAAAACTGTCTTGCAGAAAATGGAAGATGAGAAAAACATCTTCGACATGGCTGGTTCAGGCTTCTCCTCTACTGTGCGACTCGCTAAATCAAGTCCCGCAATGTGGGCTCCTATATTCACTGAAAATAAGGACAATATTTTGTCTGCCTTGGACGGTTATATTTCGAATCTGTCTGCTTTCCGTGAAAAAATTGCCGCAAGCGATGGACAAGCATTATCAGATGATATGACGGAAATCAATAAGATCAGAGATATTCTGGATTTGGAAAAATAAACTGATTTCGGATATCAGATATATGATTTCGGTTTTATAGGAGCGCCATTTGTAGAAATACAGGTGGCGTTTTTTTTCCATTCACCTGAGAAAAAACTTTATTTGATTTTTTTCGCTCATTGCAATTTAAAAATCCAATGCAGGTGAACCCTTGAATTCCAATAAATCGTTAATTTGAGAGAAATGTCAGAAAAAATGGATCTAAAAACTGTCAAGCTAGAGGTCATTCAAAAAATCATGAATGTCTCGACTGAGTCCTTGCTGGAAAAAATTGACAATTTACTCGAAGAAGAATTAATTGTTGGATATACTGCGAAAGGCTATCCTCTTACCAAGAAAGATTACAACCTCAGATTAGAAGAAGCGGAGCGCCAAATAGCTTCTGGAGAGTTTATTTCCCAAGAAGATTTAGAAAAAGAAACTGAGAATTGGTAATGCCAACTCTTAGAATCATTTGGTCTATCCAAGCCAAAAAATCTCTCAAAGAAATTTTTTGGCTATTATAAAGACAAATCTCCATAAGGCGCAAAGAATGTCAAAGAAGATCTCCTGAATGCACCAAAGAAGATCATTTTTGCAAGACAATATCAGAGAGACGACATTAATCCAAAATATTTTAGAATCATCGTTCGAGATTATAAAATCCTGTATCTGGAGGATGGTAATCGTATATTAATTATTGATATTTTTCCGACTAGACAATCACCAGAAATACTGGCATCGAAATAAAAAATAACCTCTGAAAAAGAAAACTGAGGCAAGTATTCATTCTCTTTTCAGTTTCCAGAATATCACCATTCAAAAATCCTTATTTTCATCCCATACAAACCTAAACCCAACACCTATGAAGTACTTTTTAAGTATTACACTCCTCCTTATTTCCCTAACAGGATTTTCTCAATCCAGTGATCACTGGACTACAGTAGAAACAACCAACGAACCTCTTGCTCGCCATGAAAACTCATTCGTGGAATGCGATGGAAAGTTCTATCTCCTTGGAGGACGGGGCGTCAAACCAATCGAAGAATACAATCCCAAAACCAATACCTGGAAAACTCTGGCGATGGCGCCGATGGAATTTTCTCATTTCCAAGCCATCTCTTTCAATCATGAAATCTACGTAATCGGAGCACTGACTGGAGGATATCCACACGAAACCCCCATCGCAAATTTCCTGATTTTCAATCCTAAGACCAATACCTGGAGAGAAGGTGCGGAAATCCCGGAAGATAGAAGAAGAGGTTCCGCTGGAGTATTCACACGTGGAAACAAAATCTACCTTGTTTGTGGGATTGTCGATGGACATTATGCGGACTTCGTCCCTTGGTTTGATGAATATGACACGAAAACTGGCAAATGGACAGTTCTCCCAGATGCGCCAAGACCTAGAGATCACTTCGGTGCGGTACTAGTCGAAGACAAAGCTTATGTGGCTGGAGGTAGAACTTCCCACGCTGAGATAGGAAAAGTAATGGATTTAGTGATTCCTGAAGTGGACTTCTTTGATTTCAAAACCAATACCTGGAGCACTGTAAAAGCAGGCTTACCAACTCCAAGAGGCGGAACATCTTCTATTGCAAAGGGGCCATTCTTAGTGGTAATAGATGGAGAAAGTACAGTTCAGGAAGCTTCCCATGCCGAAGTGGAAGTCCTCGACACAAGAACTGGCAAATGGTCAACTTTATCAAGTTTGAACCAAGGACGTCACGGAACTGGAGTTGTTTATTACAAAGGAAAAATCTATGTAGCAGCAGGAAGTGCTAAGCGCGGTGGTGGGCCGGAACTCAATGACATGGAAGTTTTAGAGTGGAAGTAAGAATTTAGGATTTTTGATATCGGATTGGTTATTTGAAAATTGATTATTGAAAATTGGCAATTGATCATTTTACCTTTGTTTCCTTAATTTCTCTTAACTGAAATCTGCTTCCTCAATTCTGGCGTTCATTTTGAATAGATACTAAGGAAACTAACTTTATACATATGAAAAACTACTTAACTATACTATTTGCCTTTTTGCTTGCAGCCCCAGTTTTTGCTCAAGACAACATGACAGTTCCTTTGATCGAAGTAGAAGGATTTAGCGAGCGAAAAATCGCTCCTGATGAGGCTACATTTCAAATCAATTTGGAAGAAAAAGCAATGAAAGTAACCGATGCAGTGAAAGTGCTGAACAAAAAAACTCAACTGCTTGCGGATGCATTGAAGAAAGCTAAAATCAAGGACTATAAATTGATCGCAGATAATTACTCTGTGGACGTCAATAGAATTTACCGAACTGGTGTTTCTAGGGATTCAGGTTATGTTGCTCGCCAATCACTACGAGTGGTTACCAGCAGTAAAAATGAGGACTTGCAGAAAATCGTAGAGGCAATTCAAGGTGCTGGAGATATGAGTTACAATCTGAATTTCCAGATTTCTGAAGCTACACAAAAGTCTCTTGAAGACGCATTGCTTACCGAAGCGCTGAAGAATGCCGAAAGTAGAGCACAACTAATTGCGCAAACTTTGGGTATCAGAACCATTAAAGTCCATAGAGTTTCCTTGGAATCTCAGCCAGTTACCTATGCTTACGCAAAAATGGAAATGATGCGAACAAGTGCAGATTCTGCCCCAGCGCCACCTTTGCTTAATCCTGATGAACAAAGTATTCAGAAGCGAGTTTATGTGAAATACACTTATTAAAACAAGGCCGCGAAAGCGGCCTTCTTCATGACTTTTTTAACTCAACCATTCATTTAACTCATCATACAATATTCTAATGAAAGATTTCGAAATCCGTAACAAACCCCGTGTTCATGCCGCCATAGAAGCAAAGTGTCAGGAAATAGGTTTTACTATGCCTTCTGATCTTTACATAGGAACTCTTCTAAAAACCCTTGTTTCCAGTAAGCCATTTGGGAATTTCCTCGAACTTGGGACAGGAATTGGTCTTTCTCTATCCTGGATGGTGGATGGTTTGGATGATTGCGGACACATCATTTCTATCGACAATGACCCGAAGTTAACCACCATAGTCAATCAGCTTTTTAGCTTAGATTCTCGAGTTGAAATACTTTGCCAAGACGGGGCTGAGTGGATTAAGAACTATGAAGGAGACAAATTCGATTTGATTTTTGCCGATGCTTGGCCAGGAAAATACAGCGATTTGGATGAAACTCTTGCCTTGCTGAAAGTTGGCGGAATGTATGTCATCGATGATATGGATCCACAACCAAATTGGCCAGAAGGTCATGCTGAAAAAGCTGAGAAATTGGTAGAGGAATTAGAGAAAAGATCCGACTTCAATATGACTAAGATGAATTGGTCAACAGGTGTGATATTGGTGACTAAAATTCAGTAGCAACTCCTCAATTTCAAATCTTTCCATTTTGTATTTAAAGGTTAAGCTCAGCGTATTTCAAGTTTTTGAAATACGCTGAGCTTTTTTACAACACCATTAAATAGATAAAAAAGGTGATTACCCCTATCGCTAGACCTATTATAAAAACCGTGTAGGCATGTGCCAGTAAGGTGTATTTTCTATTCAAAACCTTCCCTTGATAGTAAAGGGAAATAGCCATCTGTTCCTGCACTTGCTTCTTTGACGGTAAAATTTGGTCGAGCTGCTCCAAATAATCAGTTAAGGAATAATTCGAGCTAACGCCGAAGAACATCATACTCGACTTTTCCTCATCATTGTGCCCATTTTTTTTACCCAACACCTTCGGTCTTGCTGCCTGTACAGCCAGTATAGTTGATGTAAGGCAAGTAGTCAGCAATATTATAATTGGCACAAGAGTAATAGTCTTCTGATAATCCAATTGATGAGAAATAGAACCATATCCAATAATTGCAACTACTGATGAAATCACTAGCGCATTAATACTGATGACGATATTGGCTTTATTATCCGCAATTTGAAGCAGGTTACAATTATTCATAAAAGTCACCCGAAAAAATGTCTGTTGTGCCCGCTCGGTTTTATCTTTCTTAGGCTCTAAAAATTCCTCCATTTTAAAAACTTTTGTGAACACTTAATTTACACAATAATTCTTCAGGAAACCCTAAGTAACTGAGAGAGTTTCAATTAGCCATTCCTTACCAAAACCATAACAAAAAGGAAATCATAGAAACCTTATACCAAATGGAAAAAGTCGCTATACTTAAACCATAAAAAACCGTGTAATGAACGATTCGAGAAGAGAATTTTTAAAGAAAGCCGCCTTAGTAACAGGCGGAGCAAGTATCTGGAGCTCCATGCCAATGGCAGTGCAGCGTGCCATGGCTATTCCAGCAGCGCCAGGAACTACTTTTTATGATGCAGAACATGTAGTCATGCTAATGCAGGAAAACAGATCCTTTGATCACTGCTTTGGTACGATGAAAGGTGTTCGCGGATTTAATGACCCAAGAGCAATCTCTCTTCCTGATCTAAATCCAGTTTGGTTACAGCCTGACAAGGATGGAAATCGCTTTGCTCCTTTCCGTTTTGATATCAAGGACACCAAAGCCACCTGGATGAGTGGCACTCCACATTCATGGGAGAACCAAGTGGATGCCCGAAACGAAGGCAAATACAACAATTGGATTGAGGCAAAAAGACCGGGAAAACAATATTATGACATCCCGCTAACCATGGGCTACTATAGCCGTGAAGATTTGCCTTTTTACTATGCGCTGGCCGATGCATTCACGGTTTGTGATCAGCACTTTTGCGCAGCGCTATGCGGCACTACGACCAATAGGAGTTATTTCTGGACAGGGAAAACTCATGGAGCTGACGGGGAAAAAGCCAAAGTTCGAAACGGGGAATTGACCTATGGGAAAGAAGGGAATTGGAAAACCTTCCCTGAGCGATTGGAGGATAATGATATTTCCTGGAGAGTTTACCAAAACGAATTGAGTATAACGACGGAACTGGATGGAGAAGACGAATCGCTTTTGGCAAACTTCACAGACAACAACCTTGAATGGTTTTCACAATTTGGAGTAGGTTTTCATCCAGCACATTACCTTTTTCTCCAAGGAAGAGAAAAAGCCCTTCCTGCTGAAATCGCAGACCTCAAGGTAACACTGGCAAGTAACCCAGCCAATTTGGAAGAGCTTCAAAAGGAATTGAAGGAGAAAGAAGAAGGCTTGGTTTATCTTGATTCCTATTTGAAAAAGTGGAATGCAGCTGAATTCGATAAGCTTTCCGATCGCTCTAAAAACCTACACAAAAAGGCATTTCAGACAAATACTGACGACCCTGATTATCATAAAACGGAAAAACTTTCTTACCAGGAGAATGGAGAAGATCGCGAGACGCTAATCCCAAAGGGTGATATTTTGCATCAATTCCGAAAGGATGTAAAAGAAGGAACGCTCCCTACAGTTTCATGGATGGTAGCTCCGCAAAAATTCTCGGATCACCCGAGCGCGCCTTGGTATGGTGCATGGTATGCTTCGGAAATCATGAACATCCTCACCGAAGATCCTGAGGTTTGGAAGAAGACGATATTCATTATCAATTACGATGAAAATGATGGCTATTTCGACCACATCCCTCCTTTCGTGCCGCCTCATCCTACTAAGCCAAATGGAAAAATGTCTGATGGTCTTTCCAGTGCTGGTGAGTATGTCACTCTAGAAGAAGAGATCAAAGCCGGGTTTAAACGAGAAGATTCTAGAACCAGCCCCGTTGGCTTGGGATATAGAGTTCCACTTATCATCGCTTCCCCTTGGTCACGTGGTGGCTGGGTCAATTCTGAAGTTTGTGACATCACCTCTACTATTCAGTTTCTAGAGAAGTTCCTTTCTAAAAAGAGCGGGAAAGACATCGAGGAATCCAATATCAGTTCTTGGCGACGTACAGTTAGTGGAGATTTGACTTCAGTTTTCAGACCATACAATGGTGAGAAAATAACCCATGCAGAACCTGTAAATCAGGAAGAATTTGTAAAGCAGATTTACAATGCAAAATTCAAGAATGTTCCGACTAACTTCAAAAAGCTAAGCGCAGAAGAAGCACGTAAGGAAGCTCAGAATCAAGCTAATTCTGCTGTTTTCGCTGCTCAGGAACCTGGAACGAAGCCTTCCAATGGCTTGAAATATGACCTTCATGCTGATGGGCAACTCAGTAATGACGGAAAGAATTTTGTGATCAAGTTCACGGCCTCTCAAGATATTTTCGGGAAGGATGCTTTGGGTTCAGGGTTCAATGTTTACGCTCCCGGCAGGTACAAAAATCAAGAGACAAATACATTCGAGGAAGTTAAAACATGGGCTTTTGCAGTGAAGTCAGGCGATAGCATCTCATATGAATGGCCTATTTCCGAATTCGAAAATGGACTTTATCATTTAAGAGTATATGGGCCCAATGGTTTCTACAGGGAGTTCAAAGGCTCGACTAATTCACCGAAGTTAGCACTGAGTGCCAAGACAGTTTTCAAACAAAAGAAAGCAACAGAGGAACTTGAACTCACTATCAAAAACACTTCATCTTCAAATCTAACTTTGCAGGCAAGCGATGATGTGTACCTGAAGCTCAATAAGGAAATAAAAATAGCTGCTGGTGCGGAAGAAAGCCTTAAAATAGACACTAAAAAGCATAAAGGCTGGTATGAGGTCACACTTGCAGATAAAGCTCAGGATCTGAAAATCACCTATGCCGGCAGGTTGGAAACAGGCAAAGACAGCATTTCAGATCCTCAGATGGGAAAGGTGGTTTAAGCTTGGAAGTGGGATTTGCTCTTAGCTACACTGACCTAATAGCATAAAGATTACCACAAATACCAAGATAGTCCCTAGGCATCCTCCGCCTAGTTTGTAGGCTCCATAGCCTGCGATTAGTCCTTTGAAGAGATTGTTCATGTTGGGGGAAATTTAAGTTTAAAATGATTGCTATGGCGACAATTCACAAGTTGTGCCATAGCAATTTTTGTTTTAAAAGATAACGGTAAATTCAGAGGGCACTTCTTTGATAAATGGGTATGTTTCTGAGTAAAAGTGAAGACACTCAGTTTGAATTTCGCTTAAATAAATCCCCCTAGTCCCCTTTAAGAAAGGGGGAGTCGCCAAATCTGAACTTCTAACATTGACCTCAAAAATTGCTTTCGGTTAACCCTAATACTTTTCATCCCCTCAGTTTTTGAGCAAAAAATATCCCGATTTGAGATTATAATCACTTCCCCAATTGAGAAAATCTAAAATTTCATAGGATTCGGTAAACACTACTATTGAGGCAAACTTCCGTCTTCCGTCTTCCGTCTTCGGTCTTCGGTCTCCCTGCTTTGGTCTTCCTGCCCTTAGATCAAAACACCAGCAATCCGTGCTCTCTCAAAATCTCCCAGACTTCAGATTCCAGCATCTCTTCGAAATCACCGAATTGCGACTCGTAACTTTCACGAATAGGTTTCAGCGTATTGAGCTTTTGCTCATAACCCACTGTATTCAGAAGTTCGGCAACCCACTGCCCCAAGTCAAGCGGAAGCTCCATGGCGAAGTCTTCTTTTTTCCCTGAAAAAATCAACTCCGAAAGCTCATCTTCCTCGAAAATCTGTAGCTCGGGTTGTGCGCCTATCCACAAAATCCTGTTTCGATCTTTGTATTCAGGAGCCGGCTCATTGTTTATCTCGTTTGCTATGTAATTCGTGGAAACGGTAGTCTTGGGCACCTTGGCCTCAAACCAGTCCTGAAGCGGCACATCAAAGCAGACTCCATGCATGTAATTGAAAAGTGATTTGCGTAAGCCCTCACCGAAAATCTCATGATCAGCTCCAGTAGGATCCTCATGTGGCAGGTCATTATTGGCAAAAGTGCCTGCAGTAGGCATGAGATTGATTGCTCCAAAGGACTTCGGATCAAGACCAACAGGACTATGTGCAGTCATGGCAAAGCGATGCCAAAAACCGGATTGTATCACTCCAGCCTGAATCAGTTGTCTGACCATTTCCAGTGAATCGATGGTTTCCTGAGCCGTTTGGGTAGGAAAACCATACATCAGATACGCATGAACCATGATTCCCGCTTGGGTGAAATGGTTAGTCACCTGCGCAACTTGGGAAACCGTCACACCTTTCTTGATCATCTCTAACAAGCGATCTGAAGCAACCTCAAGTCCTCCTGAAACGGCAATACAGCCAGAGGCTCTGAAGAGTCGACAAAGATCAGCAGTGAAATTACTTTCGAAACGGATATTCGTCCACCAGACCACAGAAAGCTCTCTACGAAGAATCTCTATTGCCAGATCCCGCATCAATGCCGGAGGCGCGGCTTCATCGACGAAGTGAAAACCATTCTCGCCAGTTTGAGCGATGATCTCCTCGATGCGATCGCACAAGATGGAAGCAGTGATCGGCTCGTATCTACCGATGTAATCCAGCGACACGTCACAAAAGGTACATTTACCCCAGTAGCAGCCATGCGCCAGCGTCATCTTATTCCAGCGCCCATCCGACCAAAGTCTATGCATGGGATTGGCCACTTCGATCACCGAGAGGTAATCCCGAATCATCAAATCTGAGTAATCCGGCGTGCCCACTTCCCGCTGAGAAACATCCTTGGCAGCATTGCTATTGCAATACGTCACTTGGCCATCAATTCTGGTAAAGGTTCGCTTCAACTCAGCAACAGGTATCTTTCCATCAAGATGATCAAGCAACAAGCGAATCGGTGCTTCTCCATCATCCAGCACGATAAAATCTATGTAATCAAAAACTCTCGGTTCTTTCAGCGAGCGCAATTCTGTATTTGGATAACCTCCACCCATCCAAAGAACCAATTCTGGATGGTGTTTTTTGAGGTATTGACCGCATTTGAAAGCTCCATAAAGATTGCCTGGAAAAGGCACTGAAAAGGCAACGGAAGTTGGTTGGTACTGCTGAATCTTTTGCTCCAGTAATTCACAAAGAATCTCGTCAATCAGACCGGATTCCTGATGAAGCGCATCATGCATTTCATCAAAAGAATTGGCTGACATGCCCAATCGCTCTGCATAGCGGCTGAAACCGAAGTGGGGATCAATCTGCTCTGAGATCAAATCGCCTATATCCTCTAGGTAAAGCGTGGCAAAATACCGGGCTTTATCACGAATACCTAGCGTACCAAAAGCCCATTCCAGATCATCCAATTGCTCGAAGCGACTTGCTTCAGGCAGGTAATCTCCCTCAGCAATTCGATAAGCCAGCGTAGGATTTCTATCCTGTAGAAAAGCAATCACAGGATCTATGGTTTGTAGGTAATTGGCCTTTAAGCGCACGATTCTAGCCACATTATCAGATAGCTCTGGTTCATTGGCTTCTATATCCTGGAAGATTTTCTTCAGTCCTGCCTTAGAAAAAAGCTGCAAAATCACTTCAATTCCCAAATCCACCTGATTGGATGCAACACCAATCTGATTGAGGTATCCTTTCAGATAGGCCGTAGCGGGATATGGCGTGTTTAACTGAGTAAAAGGCGGGGTGATGAAGAGAACTTTTGAAGCCAAAACGATAAGTGGGTGATTTGCGTCTGCAATTTCGGAAGAATTGTTAAGTATTGAGTGATTATCCTAATTGATAGCTGTAAAGAGGTCCAAGCGAAAGATAATTTATTGGACAAACCCGTCTGTCGCCGAATAGGCTCCGAAGGAGTCAAACTATTCATAACCCTGTACGAAGTGCAGGGTAAACGAATCTGAAGCCGACTAAAGCCCTGTCCCGATTGCTATCGCGGAGGGCGGAACTTTTCAGTCACACCCCTTTGGGGCTTGCTTTTTTACGTTTTCTAAACCACCCCCGGCTTTGCCGAGGGTCATGAATTGTTTCAATCCTTCGGATTTTCTTAAACAAAACACAAGCTCATACTAATACAAACCCAAACCTCTCACCCTACACAGAAATTACACGAACGCGCATTATTGCATCTGGCATTTTAGTAAATTACACAACTAGCCATAAAACTGAAACCATGAACGAACTTAAAAAAGAAGACATCAATCAGGAGGTTTTCGACCTCTATGATGCCTATGCGCACAATAAACTGGAGCGCAGACAATTCATCGAAAAACTATCCGCTTATGCCGTAGGTGGCGTAACTGTCGCCGCGCTCATGAGTGCGATGATGCCAAATTACCTGGATACCCGCACGATCAAGTCAGATGATCCACGTCTTGCTTCGGACTACATCATGTATGATTCTCCAAAAGGCGGAGGAAAAATCAAAGGCCTGCTTTCCACTCCAACAGGAACTTCTGGAAAAGTACCTGGAGTAGTTGTAGTCCATGAAAATCGCGGACTGAATCCATATATCGAAGATGTGGGAAGAAGAACTGCTGTAGCTGGATTTATCTCCTTGGCGCCGGATGCACTCACTCCCCTTGGAGGATATCCAGGCAATGACGACGAAGGACGTGAAATGCAAAGCAAAAGAAATAGAGACGAAATGCTGGAAGATTTCATCGCAGCTTACGAGTATGTAAAAGCACATCCAGATTGCAATGGAAAGGTAGGCGTAGTAGGATTCTGCTTTGGTGGATGGATATCCAATATGATGGCCGTACGCATTCCAACCTTAATGGCTTCAGTTCCTTTCTACGGAGGTCAGCCAACAGCGGAAGAAACCGCGAAAATCAAATCACCTCTTATGCTTCAATTTGGAGAACTTGATGAGCGAGTAAATGCCGGTTGGCCGGATTATGAAAAAGCACTAGACGCGAACAATGTTGAAAATCAAGCATTCTTCTATCCAGGAGCAAATCACGGTTTTCATAACAATACCACGCCTCGATACGATGAAGCTGCTGCAACCTTAGCTTGGGACAGAACGATTGGATTCTTTAAGGAGAAATTGGGGTAAGGAACTCTATTTAGATATATAAAGGAGTGCTGAGAGGTGCTCCTTTTTTTGCGATATCGATATAGAGTAAATAATTAAACCCGTTAAAGTACGCGAAGATAGACTGGTATCATGATCTAGATAACTATTCTAAACACAATTTGTGACAACCTGTGCTAATTAAAAAACTTAACCTTGCAGAAGAAAGGAGGTAACTGTACTTTCAGGAACTTTTCAGGGGAAAGATTTAAAGTTTTTTCAAAGGAAGGCATAAGACAATCTTCGGACTAAACCGGTACACCTCCCTTATTACCACAGATGAAACTGATTTCTTGGAGTATCTAAAGGATAAAATTATTATCTCTTGATAAATTGATAGAAAAAATGGGCGAATTAAAAATAAATGAACAATCAATACGAACAGAATTAAAGCCATTTGAGGGCAAGCCATATAATTGCCTTTTCGAGTATGTATGGAACTCACTTGATGCAGGTGCTAATGAAGTTAAAATTGACTTCGAAATACCAAAAGAAGGGATTGGATTTATTAATAATCTCCGAATTTCAGATAATGGGAACGGATGGGATTTTTTAAATAAAAATGCAGAAACATTCCTCGCATCATCTAAAAATCAAATAAACACCTCAAATAAATCTCTTCCAAAAGGCAAATATGGAAGAGGTAGATACGTATTTATTTGGATAGCGGATAGGATCGAAATTTTAAGTCAGAAAAAATCCATTACTTTAAATCACACAACGAAAATTGAAAATAATCAAACTACTAAAGAAATAAAGGGAACTGAAATTCATTTTAAAGGAATTTACCAAAACCTTTCTGATTGTTTAATTCTCGAAGATACTTTTCATAAAGAATTACTACATGAATTTGGTTGGTTCTTATTTGGCAATGATAATTTAGCAATATCTGTCAACAACAAGAAATTGGACCACAATCAAAACATCAAGAGCAAAAAGAAAATAATCAACAAAGATCTTCCCGATAAGATACAAAGCCTAATAACATCAGACATAGAAATTAGAATAGTCCTATGGAATAAAAAACCATCCGAATATTCCAAATTTTATTTCCTTAATAACTACAACATAGAAATTTTTAAACAAAATACAGGATTCAATAAAAAAAGAGACGATTTCTGGCACTCCATTTATATAAAATCGACAATGTTTGACAGAAACATTGATTTAGAGGAAGATTTAAGCGATCAAACTTCAATGGATTTTGAAGATAAGCGACATAAAAAAACTCAGAAAAAAATTATTGATTTCATTAAAGAAGAATTAACATCATTCCGTAAACCATATCTAGCTGAACAATCAGAGCACATCCTACAGGAGCTTAAAGAAGATAACATCATACCAAACCTTCAAAACTTTGGGATTTATGACGAAGAATCATATGGTGATTTAATTAAGACAATTTACACCATATCACCTTCCTTATTTGCAGGGAAAGGTCATTCTGAAAAAAAGTTTATTTGCGCAACATTCGCAGGATTATTATCAACTCAAGATGACTTTTTGATAAAAACAATTCTGGAACAATTACAAGAATTGACAGAAAATGAAAAACAAGACCTCGTTAATATACTAAAACGAACTACCCTTTCTAACATTGTAAGAACAATAAAGGAAATTGATCATAGATTAGATATTCTAGATAAATTAAAATTTTTAATCTCTGAATTAGAACAAGAAACTCTAGAAGTAAAACATTTACAGAAAATACTAGACGAAAATTTTTGGCTTTTTGGTGAGCAGTTTAGACTTTTTAGCTCGACTGAGGGTGCATTGAAAAATGTATTAATGAAATATGCTAATGAAATACTTGAAATCAAAGACCCAAAATTAAATTCACATCCAAATGGAGAAGTAGATTTATTCTTGACTAAAACAGAATCAATTGGAGAAAAGACTCAAAAGAATATTGTGGTGGAATTGAAAAGAGCATCCAAAAAATTAACACAGAGAAAAGAATATCAACAAATAGATGATTATAGAAAGAAAATATTAGAACAGAATTTATGTAATGGGGAAAATCAGTATTGGGAGTTTTATTTAATTGGAAAAGACTATGACGACGGAATCGAGGAATTAATTGAAACAAATAAACAGCAAGGTGAAAGAGACAAGGGATTAACATTGAACATTAAAGACGGAAGAGTTAAAACTTATGTAAGAAAATGGTCAGATATTTTGGAAGTAGAATGGGGGACAAAAATGAAGTACTTAAGAGAAAAACTCGAAATACAGGCAAAAAAACATGACCTGTCCTCTCCGGAAAATGTTATAAATGAATAATTATATAATTACCAAATACATCAGATCCTTCAATTGAATCCTTAGTAAAACAACCATCTCTCCACTGAGCGTAGACCATGCATTCGACTAGGTGTAGTTTGTAACTACACCTTTTTATTTTCAGGAATTTGTAATTCAACGTCTACTACCAATTGGTCTGTGAGACACAGACCACGGTGGCAGATCAACAGATCAGAACCCATAATCATCACCTCAGCTCATCGAACTATCAGTTCAGAACACATAAATATCAAATCGGAGCACATATACATCACCTCAGAACTCATAATTATCAAATCGGAGCACATAAATATCACCTCAAAGCACCGAACGATCAGATCAAAGCACATAATCTTCATCTCAGCTCACTGAACTATCACCTCAGAACACATAATTATCAGATCAGAGCACATAAACATCAGATCAGAACCCGAAGGAGGTAGAAATTTCGAATATTTATCCAGGTCTGTGATTCCAAATAACCTCTGATCATTCCCAATTACCTTCGATCGAGCGTCAGTTGTGTTCTAAAGACAATTAATTAACTTCGGAAGAGGGCTTTTCAACTTCTAAAAAAACCTCACAGAATTGAGTAGTCCATTCTAATTGCGTCCTCCACATAACCCTGCTTGCCCACTGCGGTAAAACAACAACCTTTAAAAAAATGAACTCATTACCATCGCTAGGAAGTCTCTTTGCTGTTTTACTACTCGCTGCTTCATGCGCCAATGCACCAACAGATTGGTCGCAGGAAACTGAAATCACCAAGTGGCCTGATGGTAAGAATGGTGCAATTTCCATCACCTATGATGATGGGATCATTAACCAGTTCACCATTGCAAAGCCAATAATGGATAGCTTAGGCCTTCCTGCCACCTTTTTCATCATCACAGGAAAAGTGGAAGGATCTGGAAAAGGGAAATTCATAGGAAGAGATTCCAAAACCATCATCGCTGAAACGGCAACCATCAAAACTGATTCTACTAATTTCTTCGAAAGAGCTTCCTTAATTGCTTTCACAGGAACTACCGAAGCAGAGGAATATCATGCGAATGTAGGGTCACTTTTTGAAGCTGGAAAAGTAGCTGAAGCCTATCAACTGCTGGATGAAGGATATCAAAAAGTCAGAAACGCTAGCATGAAAAATACTAACGATGTTGTTTTTCACAACAACCCAGTGGACACCACCACTTGGGAGCAATATAAATCCTACGAAAATCAGGGCCACGAAATCTCCTCACATACGGTCACTCACCCTAAGCTTGCTGTGCTGGACGAAGCAAACATGCGCTATGAATTGGAGCAAAGCAAAGTTGACTTGGCAAAGTTCATGGGAGATAAGGCCACATTTTCCGCAGAAGGTCCTTATGGAACAGAGAATGAACGCGTGATGGAATACGCATACAAAATCTACCCTGCCTTAAGAAACCGAATGCCGGAAGACTGGCTCGAAGAAATCAATCGAGGCAGCAAAACTCAGCCTGGAAACACCAGCAAGGAATATGTACAGTGGCAAAGAGGCGCACTCAGCAGTACTGGAATTGATCAGATGAAAGCTTGGACTGATACGGTGAATGCACATGACAACATTTGGCTGGTGCTGGTCATTCATGGCGTAGAGGATTACGGATGGGAACCGTTGAAGAGAGAGGAGCTAAAACAATACTTTGGGGATGTCAAAGAGAATGAGGATGCTGTTTGGGTGGCCACATTTGGCGATGTGACCAAGTACCTGCGCGAGCGAAAAGCAACAAAAATCAATGCTGAATTGGAAGGCAATGAGATCAGAATCTCGCTTAATTCTGATTTGGACGCATCTGTTTACGACATTCCTTTGACGCTCAAAACTTACCTGCCAGATGGCTGGAAAGGCGCAAATTTGATCCAAAAGGAAGGAAATAGGCTGCTTGAAGTGATGGCAGATGCAGGAGGGAATTATGTTCAGTATTCTGTTTCTCCATCCGAATCTAGCTATAAGCTGGTCAAAGAGTATTAAATCAAGGGTAATATCTGGATGATTGTTGGAGACCAAATTCACCAGGCGTTCCGATGGAACGCTGATAACAAATCTCATTTCATATACCTACAGACGAATTGTCCCGATGGGACAAAGCCGTCATCGACACCATTAATCTTTCAATCATAAGACAACTTACATTTCTGTGTACTCTTCGAAAAACTCCGTGTACTCTGTGGTGAACACCCAACTCGGCTTAGTAATTGCTAGCTTTAAGCTTCAAACACTACATTTTTATATATGCAAGAAAAGAAATTCAACATAGCCGTATTGATCGACGGAGACAATGCTCAGGCAAGATTACTGAAAGAAATCCTGGAGGAAGTTTCCAAATACGGAAAAGCAACCATCCGAAGAATTTATGGAGACTGGACCACTCCACATATGAACAGCTGGAAGGAAATGATCAACCTACATTCCTTCAGCCCAATCCAAAAATTCTCCTACACGACTGGAAAGAACTCCACCGACAGTTCCATGATCATCGACGCGATGGATATACTCCACAGCACTAGTGTAGATGGTTTTTGTATCGTTTCCTCAGATTCTGATTACACAGGTTTGGCAAAAAGAATCCGTGAAGAAGGTCTGTTCGTGATGGGAATTGGACGAAGAATTACGCCCAAAGCTTTTGTGCAGTCCTGTGAGATTTTCACTTATGCAGAAAACCTTTCTCCTCAAGCCAAAGAAGAAAACAGCAAACCTGAATCGAAGAAAACTGAGAAAAGTCAGGTGAGTACTACGCGGAAAAATGTGGTGGTAGAAGAAGAGGTCAAGAAGGAAAATCCAGTAAAAGAAACTCAGGAACTAGATTTAAAGATCATTGATAAAGCCTTTGAAATCTCATCAGATGAAGAGGAAGAAATTCACATCGCAAAAATCGGGGCTTCACTTCGAAAGATAGATCCAAGCTTTGACCCAAGATCTTACGGTTTTAGAAACCTGACAGAGCTTTTTAGAAGTTTGAAAAAGTACGAAGTAATGAAAAATGAAGTGAATGGATTGAACTATCCGTTGGTGAAGTTGAAGTAGCCTCGATGACGGGTGACCGATGCTGGGTGCCGGGTGTATCCTTCTTGCTAGTGTTAACCATTTCCTGTGTTGCTTTAATTCTACAATATCAAATAGACTTAAACATCAAAGGATTGGCTAAACTTTACGATGCGGCAACACCGGACATCGGACATCTGACACCCGCCAAATCATTAAAACCATGGGACTTAAAATAATCATCACAGGTACAACAGGAATGGTGGGCGAAGGCGTGATGCAGCGCTGTCTGGACAATCCAGACGTCGAAAAAGTATTGGCGATCAGCAGAAAGCCGAACGGTCATTCCCATCCGAAGCTGGAAGAAATTATTCATTCAGATTTCACCGATCTTGCTGCTATAGAAAGTCAGCTGACAGGCTATGATGCCTGTTTTTTCTGTGCGGGAATTTCGTCCATGGGAATTAGTAAAGAGCAATTCGAAAAGATTACTTATGATCTCACTTTAGCATTTGCATCAACACTAGCGAAGTTGAATCCAGAGATGACCTTCACCTATCTCTCCGGACAAGGAACGGATGGTACGGAAAAGGGCAGATCCCATTGGGCTAGAGTGAAGGGAAAAACGGAGAATGACCTTCGGAAACTTCCATTTAAAGCTGTTTTCGCTTACCGACCAGGGATGATGAAGCCTATGGAAGGTGCTTTGCATGTGCTATCCTATTATAAATACGGTGCTTGGATGTATCCAATTGGCAGAATGATCTATCCGAATGCATTCAACACACTTGCCGAAGTCGGCGACTCGATGATGTACGTCAGCTCGAATGCGTATGAGAAGTTTATTTTGGAGGGTAAGGAAATTACGGAAACTGCGAGTCTTTTGAGATAAAGAAATTTTCAGCGAACATACCACTAACCTTATTTTTTACTTATCTGGAAGGAGGATGACGGGTGTTGTCTCCATACTTGCGTTAACTACTCACTCTTTCACTTTTATCCCTACCTAATCTAGCATAAATTGAAAAGCTAAACTTTATCATGCGGCTACATTGGGCACTGGCCATCGGGCACCCGACATCATTCTATTTCCTTCAGTTTAAATACCTCAAAGCTCATAAGATCTTCCTCATTTGCAGGATTATCAGGATGGCTAATGGAGATAAATAGTCCATCCTTGCTCACAAATGAATTCCCCGGATAGTAGGTATTTTCTGGCATCAGTGTTTCGCCCAATACATTCAAGTCTTTATCCAGAATCATCACAGCAAACTTCCTTGGAAATCTTCTGAGTTGATTGATTTCGTCCTCATTTTCGACTTCTACTTTTGGGAAAACAAAGCGGTAAAAAACACCTCTGTACTCATCATATAAAAGACGCTCATAGCGATCTGAGGCATACAAGAACTTTTGAGTTGCTATTCTATTTGTTACATCAGAAAGAGTTTCGAAGCCGGCAGTCAAGAATTGACTTTTTGCTTGAACAGTGTCCTTAGGACTCCCTTTCAAATCAGAGACATACAACTTATGATCAGATATGAAGGAATAGACTAGTTTATCGCCCGCTCTAGCCATACTAAAATCCAATTGCTTTACACCTTCTGAAAGATAATCTTCTGGATACCCCATTGCTGAAAGTATAGCTGCGCCCGATTTAAGATCAATTGAATAGGTTAGTTTTTTATCAATAAGATCCTCGCTCTTCACCTTAGCCAATTCAACTTCCGGTCGTGTTTTTACAAGTAATTGATTACCAGACAAGATTGGATCAGTAGTAAAGTGTGCATTATGAATGAAAGCTGGACTATGTCCAACAGGTGGCTCATACTTAATTTTGAAGAGAACAGCTCCACTGGTATCGACAAGGTGAAGGTTTCTGGATGGAAAGTCAAAAAGAAAAATGCTATCAAAACTCTCTACATGAATGCCCTGGATGAAACCAACTCCCTCAGACCCTTCTACATCGAAGACCATTCTCTTCTCCATTTTTTTGGATTCCAAATCGTAAAGTTGAATCTCGTTATTCGTGTGATTCACATTGAATAGCCACAAGTTATTTTCATCTTGAAAAGGCACCAAACCAGCACTTACATTCGGAGTCTGACTATCTATTGGCAGTGAAACAAGCTGACCGTCGGAGACAAGTTTCTGAGGTGTAGTAACCCCTTCTGAGTCAGAAGAACAGCTTTGCAAAAAGCTTAAAGCACAGAAAAGCACAAATGAATAGACTCCATATTTTCTCATGCACTTAATTTAGAAGTTTCAGTTTATAATAGATCACAAAATCATCTTCAGTCTCAAAAAAATCCGGATGCTTCAAGGCTAGAATCTCATCGTCTTCCGTGATGATCGTGGTAAAAATCAAGCCTTTTGGAACTGGGATGTCTTTCTGAAGTAACTTAAATTCCCCATCAAAAACCGCAACATAATAGTTTTTAAGCTTTTCCAATTCCAAGCGCCCATCCGGCTCATCGCGATCAATCTCACGAGTCAACTCTTCTGAAATCCCCTTCGTGTAGATTACGATCGTTTTATCGGTTGATTTATAGATTTCCCGAATTGTAGCTGGGAAATTATTCTTGGTGATCTCGGCATATTCTTGCTCTTGTTGGAAAGTAACTCCTATGGCCTTGACCCCATCGCTTACTTCGAGACTCACTTCTCTTTGGAATTTGACCTCTCCCGCTTCTTCCTTGTAAACCCAGAATTTCATCTCGTTTCTGAAATACAAAAGCCATTCTTTTCCAGATTGAATGACCGTTGGAAACATCCAAAAATAGAAATTTCCATCACTATACATTGAGTTTGGAGGAAAGGGCATCGTCTCCCTCGTTGCATTTGAGACTGTATCGATTACTTGTAGAATTGGCTGACCATAAATCCCTTCGAATATGCTTGTCAATGATTGGTCACTAACGACCTCTGCATGTTCAGGACGGATAAATGCCATCCCATCTCCCAAAGAATAAATTGGGTCACCAGACAATCCATTTATATAGAAATAATCAAACGGCAGCTTATACTGCCAAATTCTATTTCCATTAAAGTCGTATCTAAAAAAGCCCTGATTCGATAGTTGAAATTCTATCTTCCCATCTCTCAATCCAATCGGGTTTAACCACCCGTTCAATGCGTAAGGTCCATCAGTAGGAAAGTCGAGAGTTGATTTTACCAACCCATCTCTATCTAAGATCATAAATTCCATATCCTGATTTCCTCTTGCCAAATAATTTTGACTGACTGAATCATAATCCATGATCCGCAAATTCCCCAAGTAATCTATTCTCATAGAATCGACTATTTCCAAACTAAAGTCAGCAGCATTTTCAGAAATATTCTGATCCTTTTCACTACAAGAAAAGAGAACATTCAAGGCAAACAGAGCAATCAATAGTCTATTCATGCAGCAGTTTCAGTTTATAATAAATCACGAATTCCTCTTCCACACCAAAGTAGTCTTGATCTTTCAACGCTAGGATTTCACCATTTCCCGTGATAACTCTACTAAAAACCAAACCCTCAGGTACCGGGATGTCATTTTTCAAAAGTTTGTAATTCTCATCAAAAACAGCTGCATAAGTCTCATTTACCAATTCTATACTTGGGTCTTTCTGACTAAGTAGTACTCTTTCCTCTGGGATTCCTTTCGAATAAATAAGTATAGTTTGTCCCTTATATCTATAAAACTGCTCGATCTTACCTGGACGTTGATCGCCCATCGAATATTCCGCCGCCGCTGAAAAAGGCACTCCTAATGGCAGAACTACATCATTCACGACCATATCCACCGTCTTCTCCAATACTATATCCGCTCCCTCCTCTCTATACACAAAGAATTTTAGCTCATTTGTAAAATATAAATACCAAAGATCATCTTGCTTTAGGACTGTAGGAAAGGGTAGGAAATAATAGTTTCCGTCTGCATAAATAGAGGTTTTAGGGAAATTCATAGTTTGGGAAATACTCCCAGACAAACTATCATAAAGTTCCACTATGGGCAATTCATACATATATTTTACTAGCCCACCCATTGTCCCGCCTTTTAGACTATCAGATCGCTCCGGTCTGAGATAAGCTAACTGATTATTTACTTGATAAAATGTTGGATGAATTCTATTATTTACAAATATGTAGGAGTATGGAAGTGGTAGATTTGATTCAATAATTCCATCATGGGTGAGAAAATGAAAACCATTCCTTGAATCTAAAATCTGTATTGCACCATTTCTATAGGAAATCGAAAAAACACCTACAATTGAATTGGGGCCTTCATTTGGTATCACAAAATTAGAAGTCACTTGGCCATTTTGATCCATAATTACTATCTCTTGATCTACCCTAGTAAGGCCAATATATTCCTGGGAAATAGAATCATAATCCTGAATCCATAAACTTCCCAAATAATCGATTCTCATAGAATCGACGATCTCAAGATGAAAATCAGCAGATTTACTTAAGCTATCAGTACCTTTTTCACCGCAAGAAAAATAACAGAGAGCTATAGCTAAAGGGAGTAAAAATCTTTTCATCCCTCAATATAAATAGCTTAAACTAACCCTGAAAGTTAAATATCCTTTACTCAGTTCTTCGAAATTATATTGAAGACAAAGGCTCTATACTTCAGCAAGGCAACGAAAATCGCTCCTCCAAATGCATTGCCAAGCAAAGCGGTGCTTTGAAACGAAACATAATCCCAAAGCGAAATATCAGGAGAACTTAACATCCCAGAGAAAATTTCTACACTCCCGATAATACTGTGATGTAGACCTGTAAAGGCCATCACCGCCGTGATCATGAAGATCATCACAATTCTACTGATCGTATCCCTTGAAGACGCAAGTAGCCAAGAGAGCAAGCCCATGAGCCATCCAGCCACGATCGCACTTACGAAGATCACAGGTGGAGTGGCATGAAGCACATGTTTTGCAATAGTCACGACTACCTCTCGATTAAAAATCCCTAGGTGAGGGCCGAGCCAAAGCAATATTCCTGCAATCACATAGCCTCCTACAAGATTTCCGGAGATCACGATCCCCCATAACTTAAGCATACTCCCTACTGTTCGCTTCTTATTCAAAACAGGAAGTGTCAACAATGCTGTCTGCTCAGTAAATAAGATGCTCTGCCCCAATACTACCAAGATGAATCCCAGCGGATAAACCAATGAAACGATTCGAATGATAGAGCTATCATCAACTTTGCCAATCAAAAAAAAGTAAAGAGAACAAAGCATCAAGTAGCTAAAACCTATCTCCAGCCCCGCTGTCAGCGAGCTCGTAAAAATACTTTGATAGCTTTTATCGTAAGTTTCCAGCGCATCTATAATCTGATTGCGTAGAATTTCCCCATGCGTTTTGGCGGTGTCTTTCCCCTTAGAGTTGGACTTACTAAGTTCTTTGTCAATGTCCCGCTGTTTTTCAGCCTCTATCTGCTCCTCAGTTTTCTCTCTTTTCCAAGCCATTCATTTGGTGATTATCTATTTCACTAGCGCGCAATTTAAGTTAATCAGAATGGTTTTAGAACAAAATAATGAAGTCTACCAAAACGATTCTTGTAGCGTAGTGATTCAACAACTAAAAAAATTACTCAGATGTTCTGCATGCAGTCAGAATATTGAAGTCAAAGCGTCTATCATCTTTCAAGACATCAAAAAAGCCCTTCAGGTAATTATTCATAAATTTAATCTCGTAACCTGGCACCAAGTGGTCAAGTTGTTTTATCTCCCCGTAAAGTATTTCCTCCTTAGCCAAAAACTCATCTCTGATAGTTTTCATCAGCGATTCATCTCTGCAAAATCCTCTGTATAACCTCTCGCTAACTGTTTCGATATCTACCAGATTACTGACCTGAGCATACGGCGGCATGACCATCCCAGTCATATCAAAATCATAGGCTAGAGGGATCACAGTTTTTGAGTTCAACTTCAATATTTTCATATTATGTTGATAGAGACTGGACCAGTCCGTATTACCAATCATGTATTGAAACAAATCATGTCGAACTGAAGAAGTGTCTTCCATGATTGCCCCTATTATCCTTTTGTTTTCCAAAATCTCCCCATCAAATCGATCTGCAACTTTATCATCATCTTCAATCAAGAACCCAAGTAGTTGCTCTGACTGCCCCTTCTTATCGTCCTCATTTTCAAAGGTGATACGGATCATTCGGGTATGAAATGTGTATTCACTCACTTTCTCGTATAGCTGATAGCACAAAAATTCCTTCACTACATAAAAGTCTGCGTTGTTAGCTTTGGAGCACGGAAAAACTATTTTCAGATTCCTGCTCCCATCAAAAAGATTATCCTTTCCCTCTTTCTTTTTGAGCCGCATCCGAATCGGTGGATAGTAGCAATTTTCCTTGCGGAAATTCCCTCTTACTCGCAGTCCTACATCCAAAGTATCTAGGATACCTTCAGGGTTTTTGAAAATCAGAAAGGAGTCGAGGTAGGTCGAATCGTTGGTCTCAGTCCGCAGCTGCTTTACCGAAAATTTCATGCGGACTTCCAAAATTTCTTCGGAATCAAAAAGACGCTCTTCATCCTGCGAAAAGGCAGAAAAGGATAAAAAAACAATACAGCAAAGCAGGTATAAAAACTTATTCATATTCCTAAAATTTAAACTTAAAAAAATCCAACTAAACTTATCCGATAAGATTATTCCAGTCGAATTAGTCTAATCTAACTATTCTAGGTTATAAATTTTTAGGAATGAATTATTAATATTTCAATTAGAAAATAAGTTAATCTATTGATCTATAGTTCAGTTAGCAAGATATTTTTGAACTCTACCTCAGCACCTTCTGCCTGCAAAGCTATTTTTCCACGAGTAGCAGTAGCATTAAAACCGTCATTGACCAGATCTCCATTCAACCAAACGGTAACCTTATCCGCATCGCAGACGATCTTGATGTGATTCCATTCACCAAGTGGCTTTTCTGAATCATCCGTCAGATTCTTAATTCTTCTCTCCTTCTTTCCATTCACACCCCAATTCTCTTTTGGGCCACGTCTAGCTTCCATATCCTCTACTTCGATATTCTGCTGAATACACCAAAAATCGCCCGCATTACTATGCATCAATTGTACTTCTATAGACTTGGGAAACATGTCATACAATGCTCTTGGAGTAGAGGCATGCACTAGGATTCCGCAATTCCCAGGCTTTCCTGCAAATCTATAATCGAGCTCCAGTGTGTAGTTGTCGTATTCAGCTTCCGAGATTAAGTGGCCTTGAGGCGTACCCAAACTCACCAGAAGTCCATCACGAATGATGAATGGAATGCGTAAGGAACTGTCAGCTTCTAGGTCGGGAACGTCCATATACCAGCCAGCAAGGCTTTTGCCATCGAAGAGATTTTTGGTTTGGCTTTGGGCAAAAAATGTAACTAGGACAAAAAGTAATAGTAAGGTAATTCTTCTCATGATTTTGGGATAAAGTTAAGGTAGCCTTAAGCTAAAAAGAATCTATGCATCCTTCACTCTTCTTCACCTACATTTTGTAGGTAATTAAAAAAAACTACTTGAATCTATCTAGCTCAAAGTCTTAAGATCGGTATTTCTAGCAATTTTATCTGAAAATTACAATTATTGATTACGCGAAATATTAATTGAATCAAGAAAAGAATGATGACACGTGAATCAGAGCGAATTCAGCTCCATTAGTTGAACTATCCTACTTACGTTTTTGACCTGTCGCAAAAATTCGATTCACATTAAATCCCAACCTAAATCCATCTCCAATCGTACCATTGCCACCAGCCAATAGGTATTGCTCATTTAATGCTTGAGAAGTCACAAAATACATTTGAAAGACATGTCCTCCGGCTTCTATATCCCAACCGATACCAAAATTATCACGTAAGTCAGTGTTAAGGTTTGGAATGTATTGTAGGGAAAGTGAAGAACGATCGGTAACCTTAAATTTACCGCTAAATCCTAGCGCCAAGTACAAATTCTCAGTTCCTTCAATCTGATAAACAGGTCTTATATCCGTAAAATAGGCCATCATTGGCGTCACCTGAATGCTGATTTTAGGAGAAAACTTGCGTGCAAGCATTACTTGTCCGAAGTAACTCATTCGCTCACTAAAAGTCGGTGCTGGCTCAGGCAAAAACTTATAATTAGAACTATTCACTCCCGCTCCTCCTGCCAAACTCAAGGAAAATAACTTGCTCCCATTCTGTGTTTGCTGAAAAACATGATAGCGACCAAAGACATTGTATAGTTTATCCTGACTAGTCCGCGAAGCTGCTATGGAGAGTTTATCACTCAAGGCAAACTCAAAACTGAACTGAATATTTGCACCATTATCCAACCCAAAGAGGTTTTCTATTCCTCCATCCAAAGGACCAAACGTGTGCATAATCGCAAAATGTAAGGATTTCTTATCCAATGGCTCTACGGTCAACAAGTTTATATGCCTTGGAGCATGGAAAATTAATTCCACTGGTTGATTTTCATTAACCAGTTTTCTTTCCAATTGTGCGAAAAGTGAAAAAGGAATCATCAAAAAAAGGATAAGGAGTAGAATTCGATTCATAACTTTTTAGATTTTAAAGTTGCCTTGATTGTAACAGATTGATTTTCCGCTAGCTCATAAAAAACGAGCTTTGGAAGAGGGATATTAAAATCCGAAAGCAGCACTTCAAATACTGCATCTAGTTCTAATTCACCTTTCAAGTTTTTAGTAAGTGTCCCTTTTACTTCGATTTCTTTTTCAACACCGTGAATTTTAAACTTCCCGATTGCGCGAACTGAAGTTTCACTCCCCGGATTAAGAGTTGGAATTGAACTCATCTGGCCGGTAAATTCAGCAAAAGGATATTTCTCAGTCTCCAAATAATTATCCCGCATGTGCTTATCCCGCAATCCTATTCCAGTTTCTACTGTATTGAGGTCTACATAGAAATCCAGCAAATTATTTGACAGGTCAATCAATCCATAAAGCTTATTTGACACTCCATTGAACTCACTCAAAGGTGCTTTTGAGAGAAAATTTACATTACCAGATTCCGTTAAGAAAGTCTGCGCTATGGTGACATTTGAGACAAAAAAGAAGAAAAGGACTAGCCTTTTCATGACTTAGTCACGGTCAGATCTGTTCCATTTAATGTAGTGCCATAAGTTTTTAAAGGACGAATAGCTGGACCTTGCAATACATTTCCAGAAGTATCAAACTCCGAACCATGGCAGGTGCATGTAAATTTGCTATTTGTGAAGGTCCAGTTACGATCACAGGCCGAATGGGTACATATGGAAGTTAGGGCTCGGTATGATCCGCCTACATTCACGACTAATAATTGTGCATTAATGATCAAAAGCCATCCTCCATTAGTAGCCAATGCTACCTGCTCTTTTAAATCAATTTTAATAGCATTTCCAGCAACAGATATTCCACTAGTGCTTGTTGGTGGAGGAGTTGTCGTAGTTCTGGGGTTCTGATCCTCAGAATCAGAACAACTAGTAAAAAATGAGAGCCCAAATGCTGCCATTACTGCAGTCATACCAGCACTCTCTATGAATTCTCTTCGGGAATTGCTTAAGCTTCCTGATTTAGATTTGATCTGTTCCATGGTTCTAGTTTGTACCTATATACGAGGCTAGAACTCACTTTGGATGTAGATGTTATTAGGTAAAACAGTCAATTGATATGGTTCATAAATATTACTTCTCCCTCGCTTCCCAGATTCTCATAAAAAGCATGTGCGCCATTCTTCGAGCATGTTCCTTGGCGTAACTGGCATTTTCTCCTTCGAAGTATCTGTCCAACGTCTGAAACCAGAGTTCCAGCCAATTCCCAAAATGTGCTTGTTCTATGCTATTATTGACTTCAGCATCTACTTGTCTGTGCACTTTCACTGGGTTGAATTTCCCGGCACCAGGCCCAGTTTGTAGCAAAATCATCTCCCAGAAATCACTTAGGTGAATCAAGTGCGTATCCCAGTCTTTGACCACTCCATTGAAAATCGGGCCCAGGATTTCATGCTTACGAACTTGATCATAAAATCTCCTCACCAAAAAATCAACTTCTTTCCTCGACTTTATATCAATCTTATCCATGGTACTTATTTTAAAATAGGTGCTAGCACTTCCAGTTTACCATCAATATTCTCCGGAACTGGAAGACCAAGTATCTTACATATTAATGGATACACGTGGATATTCTGAAAAGTTTCAATTTCCAACCCAGACTTAAACGCAGGCCCGTTGGCATAGAAAATCGCATGCATATCCTGGTAAGCTGGACTGAAACCATGCTCTCCAAACTTATCCGTATCCAATCTATCCATGTTGGCATTCATTCGAGTAAGAGTAGTCTCCCAAGCCAAGTAATAATAACGGTCAGGAATAATCAGAATATCACCAATCCTATCCTTATACATCAAATCCTGATAGTTTTCCTTGTCATCGACATCGGTGATATGAATCGGCAAATCCGACTTCTTTAAGGTTTTAATCACCTGCTCTTTATCGGTAGGATTTTCCAAGTACAAATGAGCCAAAGCGCCGCTATTTACGATTCTTGCAGGAATCCCCGCTGTCAATTCACTCAAATTAAGGTATTGATCGGGTTGAATATCCATCATCCCATGATCAGAGACCACAATCACATTGATATTCAAGTCGTAGCTTTTCAGCCCTTCGAAAAGTGCACCCAACTCATGATCAAGTTTAGTCAAGGTTGCTGACAGCTTTTCATCATTAGTAGGCCCATATCGATGACCAGTATCATCCATATCAGAAAAATACAAGGTAATAAGACGAGGGCGCTCAGCTTCTGGCAATTCTAACCATTTGAACACTTCGGTGATTCTGGTCATGTTACTCACTTTCCCATCGTAAGGATGATAAAAGCTAGGTCGAACACCTTGAATATCTGCTTCTGAACCGACAAAAAAGTAGCTCGCCGCGACCATGTTGTTTTGCTCTGCTAGTACCCAAAGTGGCGTACCTCCGTACCAGCTGCCATCCTGTACCAATTCTTTTTTGCTGATCCCATAAGTCAGATCTTTCTTAGGATCATAAAATGAATTATCCACCAAACCATGATGCTCAGGTTTTAGTCCTGTAGCGATAGTGTAGTGATTTGGGAAAGTCTTACTAGGAAAAGAAGGCATCATGCTTTCGGCAGCCACTCCCGCAGTGATAAATCGGGTAAGATTCTCAGGCTGAAACCGCTCCACATAATCATACCTGAATCCGTCCAGAGAAATTAGGATCACAATGGGTTCTTTCTTTTCCTGCGGAAAAGCAATTATGGGGAATGCTAATACTACGAGTAGCAGAAAATAGAATCTTTTCATGGCGATAAGCTTTCAGCAAAAATACCAGCTACAATCATCGCAAGCAATCCAATCCTCACTAATAACGAAATGGTAAAATCCACATGACTGGAGTATTACTATTTCTGAAAATAAGCATGATCCTCCAGCCAGTCCTTTAATCGATCCGGCCAGTGATTTATACTTACAAATTCGGAGCGTAAACCCATATTGAATGCATGTTCATCCTTGGAGTATAAATGCATTTCCACATCAGCTCCAGCTTTACGGTAGGCTAACATGATATCCACAATCGTACTGGAGCAGCATTCATCCTTATTCGCTGCTAGCAAAAAAGCTGGAGGAGCATCACTTGCTACTGTTTCTGGAGTTCCTAATGGACCTGGATAAATCTGAATCTGAAAATTAGGCTGAGCATCAAATCGCTCAATAAGATCTGCGGAATTCTCATTCCCAGAATTAGTATCATAAGCTACCCAATTGACCACCTCTCCTCCTGCGGAGAAGCCCATTATCCCGATTCGATCGGAGTCTATATCCCATTTCTGGGCATTTGAGCGTACTAACCTCATTGCACGGATCACGTCCTGAGTCGGATGCTCTTCAGTGTAAGGAGATCCTTCTTCCCTGAAAAGCCTGTATTTCAAAACACCCACTGTCACCCCAAGATCGTTGAGGAATTTGGCAGGCGCAACCCCTTCTCCATTATATCCCAAATTTCTAAAGCCTCCCCCTGGACAAACCAGAATAAAGCTTCCATTTGGTTTCTCAGGTTTAAAAAGTGTGATACTAGGATTATGGATATTTCTCACCCACCAATCTTGAGCGAGTTCTGGTTCATCTTTTCTTGATTCAAAACCGGGGGCACCATTTTCCCACAGAAAAATTGTCTCAGAATTATCTTGAGCAAATAATAGGCTGGGCAGAAACACTACAAAGCAAAAAAGAATTTTTAAACTGGACATTTTAGGTTGATTAGGCAGGTAGAGTTGAAACGCTAAAAAGAGCAACTACAACCTACCAATTTTCTGGGTAATCCAGCGTAATGTTTGCCTACAACTCCCCACAATCGGGAATATTTTTCCTGACGGGAATATCAAAAAATGCTCTATTAAGCTCAGAAGTGATATGGTACATGAATTGAACTTAGAAGTCCTATCAAACAAACAATGATATGAAAACTACCAACAAACTTTTAATGGCTGCCCTAATCGCCTCGACTACTTTGGGAGCTGTAAGTTGTAAATCAAGTAATGCAGTGAAAGGCGGAGCAATCGGCGGAGCAGCAGGTGGAGTCCTTGGTGGCGTAATCGCCGGAAAAGGCAATACTGCTGTAGGAGTACTAATAGGATCAGCTATCGGCGGGTCTGCAGGTGCAATCATAGGTAATCAAATGGACAAAGCGGCTGATGAACTTCAGCGTGACCTTGAGGGAGCAACTGTAGAACGAGTAGGTGAAGGCATCAAAATCACATTTGATTCAGGCCTGATGTTTCCAGTAGACAAATCTGAATTGAGCGCTGTTTCTAAACAAAATCTAATAGAACTCGCAGAGACTTTGAAAAAATATGAAGAGACCAATATTTTGGTAGAAGGGCACACTGATAATACAGGTGCAGAAGATTACAATATGAATCTTTCGCGCAAGCGAGCTTATTCTGTTGAAGACTTTTTGACAGCGAATGGAATTGCGAAAAGCAGAATGGAAATCACGGCTTATGGTGAGATGCAGCCAACTGCTTCCAATGATACAGAAGCTGGACGTCAGCAAAATAGAAGAGTGGAAGTAGCTATCTATGCCAATAAGAAAATGCAAAAAATGGCTGAACGAGGTGAGCTGGGACAAGAGTAATCTATCCAGCAATCCCTATTTATATATCCCTAAGGCGACCTATTTGGTCGCCTTTTTTTCTAACTTTTCCTATTGATTACTGATCAATTATAGGACGTCACATTTCTACGTGCTACACTGCTTTTCAAAAAGCAATCTTCATCAAAAAGTCAGTCTGAAGCTCGTCTCCAAAAGGAAAAGGGTGTGAGCTAAATATGCTTAAGCCATGCTTTTCGTAGAATTTGATCGCTCGCTTATTCTTCTCCCATACGCCCAACCAGAGGTATTTTTTTCTATTCAGCTTCGCAAAATTTATGGTATGATTCAGCAAAACCTTGCCTAGGCCCATGCCAATATATTTTTCTAATAGATAAAGTCGGGCTACTTCCAAACTTGAATTGTCATGAAGATCAGTCTGAGCGGGGACAAAGTTCACTTTGGCATAACCCGCAAGATCTCCATCCACCTCCAAAAGAAAGAAAACGGACGCTGGATTTTCCAGTTCCTCGGTGAATTGTTCTTCAGTAAATGCCTCTTCGAGATAAGCATTCACATTTTCGGTTTTATTTCCTTCGGTAAATGCTTGGACAAAGGAGGTCCTAGCCATTTCCACCAAAGAATTCAGGTCAGCATAATTGGCTTTTCTGATCAAATAGGGCATGCGGTAATATTAGATTTTCGAAATTTTCCTTTTTAGGAGCTTTTCAATTTGCACACAAAGATAAATTGATTTAGTCTTCTTTAAATTGAAATCAACTCTTTTCCTCAAAGAAATAAAGTACTAGAACCTCTAAATAAGGGAGAATGAAGAGCTTAACTCTTAGATATTCACATGAATTAATCCGTTAACCCCTTTCCACTGAGAATTTGCGGAATGCATTTCTCCACTCTCGACTCACGTGTTTTGGCTTGCTTGGCTGCTGAAAAATGCAAAAGATAGCCTCGCTGACGTCCAGGAGTCAATGCTTCAAAAGCAGCTTTCAAAGCGGGACTTTCATCTAACTTCTCTTGAAATTCCTCTGGAATCTCATATTCCTTGGTCTTTTTCAATTCTACTTTCAATCCAGCTTTTTCTACTTCAATAGCTTCAAAAACATATTCCTTTAATGCAGCCTTCAATTCTACGATCTCCTGAAGATTGATAAATCGAATCTGTCGTGCAGACTGTACGTTTTCCGTTTGTTGAATGAGAAGATCATGTGCGTCACTAAGCAAAGCTCCCTTATGAAACAAAAGAGCGCAGTATTCTTTGAATCCATGAATCAATACCACATTGCTTCCCTTTTGCGTATAGCATGGCACCCCCCATTTCAATTCCTCAGTCAATCCGCAGTCAAGAATCAGTGTTCTCAACTGTCTATATTCCTCTTGCCATTGGGATGGTTTATCGAAAAAAAAGTCAACTCTAGGATTCATTTTTAAATCATTTACTTTTCAAAAATTCTAATTTCCATTACAAGCCCAGCGTTTGAAGATGTTTCACTTGGTGATAGGTCAAAGCTACTTTGATACATTGTTTTAATTCAGCTTCGGGAATTTCTTCGTCAAGTCGAAAAACGACCGCTCGGTTGCCTTCGTAGTCAAAGCTATCATCAAAAATAAAACGAAAAGTAGGGACAAGCTTACTGGTACACTTAAAATATATCGCATACTGATCTGGACTCTTTTCCTTCCAGTCCATACGTAGGGTACTCCCCTTTTTGGCCAGATAGCTTGGCTCACCCCACTTGAGCGTCTCTTCTAAGCTAGGCAAATTCAATTCCTCCGCTGATTCCAGAACTAACCTACGTAGGTTTAACATTTTATCCCGAACCGAGTCAGGATATCTTGAAAAAACAGGTTCAACTTCTGGGTTTGTTTTCAATTCCATATATCTACGCGTTTATTTGAGACATATTTTACGCAGGCCTTCTTGAAAATTTCCTGAATATTCTCTTCCACTAAAGTGCAAAATTCACCAACATCAAATACAGTTGGACGAGTTTACGTTTCCTCCTTTAAAGTTACAACTCAAAAACATCCTTAATTCTAGCAATTCTAAAGCCTTTACTAAGTACCAATTTTGACTCTGCACTGGTCGGGTCTATTACTGGATTCGTATGATTGAAATGAATGAAGATCACTTTAGCTTTATCTGCTGAAGACAAGCCGTCAAACTTGGCCATACTTTCCAAGATAAATGGATGTGGGATTTCTGCCATGTCTCGATTATTCAATTCCTGCCCGCTAAAAAATGTGGCGTCTACAAATGCATAATCGACGGTTTTGATTTCTTCGAGTATATCCCGCTCCCACTTTTCCCATTTGTCTATATCAGGAATAAACAGGGCAGTTTTTGTAGGCCCTTCTATCTTATAGCCGACTGTTTCAGAATATTCGTCACGGTGTGGAACTTGCAATGGAGTCACTTTTAATTCCTTCGAAAGGGCTATTGGACTTCCGTTTTCCAGTGGAATCAACTCTATATTTGCATTGCTAACCAATTGACTCCAAGGCCCATTAGTTTGGAGGAATTCTTTCATTTTAGGCATCGCAAACACAGAAATTCCTTTCGCATCCCGAGCTTCTTTTCCCAAGTACAGCAAACCCGCATAATGCCCAATATGAGCATGAGTCAAAAAGACACCATCAGGCATCTCCCCCTCACTTTCTTCTCCAAAATTCTTTAGTGCTTTGACTTGTCTGCTGATGTCAGGTGTTGCTTCGAAAAGGTACTTTTTCTTGGTTTCCACGTCGTACAAACCCAGAGAAACTACCTGCCTGTCTTTGTCTGGGTTATCGAAAAGTGATTTACAGCATTCCTTATCACACCCAATATGTGGGGAACCGCCGTCTTGAATCGTACCAAGAACAACTATAGCTGTGGCATTTGGAGAAACCATTGGACTTATAGTGAAAGATTCATCATTCGATGACTTACTATCGCAGCCAAATAATAGCGCTGATAAAAGAATTAAAGCAAAAAAACTCTTGTCCATGAGTCATTAAGTGTGTTGGGAATTAACTATCGATTAATGATCAAGATAAGCATGATATCTGAAATCAATCAGCACATAGCAGCAAGGTTTATTCAAGTCAGTTAGTTAATTCCAAATGCAAAATCGGATATGGCTTGCCTGTTCCGTCTATTTCAGATCTGCTAATTACTTCGAATCCATTTTTCAGATAAAATTCCAGAGCCTTAGCATTTTGCTCATTTACTTCCACTTTGGTGACATTCTGATTGACTAGGGCATGATTTAGTAAGGTTTTTCCTATTCCCTTTCCTGCATGAGCTGGATGGACGAATAACATTTCTAGATTCCCTTCCGCCACACCAGAAAAACCAATTATTTGAGTTTTGGAGTCTCTCACGCAGCTCAACTCTACTGCTTTCAAATACTCATTTAGAATCAGTGGCTTGAAATAAATAATATCCTCCTCTTGTAAAAACTCATGCGTAGCTCTTACTGAAGTTTCCCAAAGCTCAACAACTTCAGGATATTCGGTCTGGTGAATTGTATCAATTTGATAGGTCATAGATATTGGGATTGTACTTCTCCATATAGATCTCTGGGTTGGGGAGTTTAGTAAAACCATATTTTTCATATAGCCATTCCGCAGTACTTGTCAGCAATATCCAACGTCTCAAATTTTGAAGGTCCTTGTGACTCATTATGGAATCCATTAACCATTTACTTAAGCCAAGTCCTCGAAATTCCTCCAGAATAAAGACATCTCCCAAATAGGCAATGGTAGAAAAATCAGAAATCACACGTGCATAACCTATTTGTTGGCTCTCCATGTAAACCCCAAAATTCAGAGAATTATCAATCGATTTATTCACAGTTTCAAACGATATCCCATTGCTCCAACCAGAATCCTTGCATAAAAAATTATAAATAAGTTTTCTATCTAACTTATCTATTGAGGTAGAAATTACATACTCCTGATTTCTTGCTTCCATTTTTTCCATAAAAAAAATGAATTACTAAAAAGTAATTCTTAAATCATAATTAAGATCTTCTACTAAAGAATAGAATGATAGCTTTTTGAATTCATCTTAAAACACATGCATAATTCAGGAAATCTTCCATTTTTTGAGTGAAGAGATGACCGTCACACAAGCCAGTAATGTGAAAACAACTAAGGACTGAATAACTATAGATGATAAATTTAAAACTGGTAAAGAAATTTTTGGAAGTGCAAGTGAAATTTTGGGAATAAATACCTGAGGAAGCTGATCAAATAAAGGCAATGCATTGTCTCCAGATGGCAAGAATAGTAATACAGATAGTACAATCGTTGCAATAGCACCTCCCATTATTTTCCATGCGAAAAAGGAGATTACTGGTTTATATATCGATGGTGATTTCTTGGGGCTAAGCCTTTCTAATATAGATTTATGAAAGCCTGCTGAAGGCTCGTCGGTTCCCAACTCAGACATAAACTGTTTAATATATGTGTCTTCCTTGCTTAGATTCTTCATAGCAGATGTATTAATTCACTTTTAGTGATTTTTTGCAACGATTCTAACAAACTCTTTCTCCCTCGGTGCAGAAGGATTTTAACATGTGAACTTTTCAAGTCCATAATCTCCTCAATTTCTTTTATACTTTGTTCTTCGAGATAAAATAACGTGAGTACAGCCGATTCCGCAGGCTTCATTGCATCTAGTGCTCGCTGAATAAGTTCTTTTCTTTCTATTAGCTGAAGTGCTTTTAACCCATCCAAATAATCTAATGAATCGCTGGCCAGTTCTTCTACTTCATCCAGTTGGATTGTGAAGTTTTTCGATTTCCTTAATCTACCCAACGCCTCATTGTATACTATCTTATATAGCCAGGTAGTAAACTTTGATTTCCCCTCAAAGGTTTTTAAGGAATGGAAAGCTTTCATAAATGCATCTTGAGCAGCTTCTTCGGCTTCCTCTCTATTTTTGAGAATACGAAGCGCAAGTGTAAAAGCATACTTTTCATGCTTTTGAATCAATTGTCCAAAAGCATTCAAATTACCCTTAAGCGTTTTCTCTATGTAATGGTGGTCTTCCTGGAATCGCATTTTCACATTGGATGCAAGTACCTGAAAAAAAGTTACAGTTTTTTTTCAACACACTTGTAACCTTTTGGCGACCTCACTACATCATAGAAGAAAAAACTAACATACCATGGCAGAAACCATCCTAATTACACTGATCATTTTCTCCAGTATTTTCGGAGTCATCTTTACCTTCCTGAGCACCCGAAACAAGGAAAGGCTCGCACTCATTGAAAATGGTGCTGACGCAAAACTCTTCAATTCTGGCAAAAAATACAGCTTTGGCCAATTTATTCTAAACCTCGCACTTCTGGCAATCGGTGTTGGAATTGGCGTATTGGTGGGAGCCATGTTTAATAATGGAGGGATGGACGAAGGAGTTGCCTTTACCTCATGTATATTTATTTTTGGAGGTATAGGCCTGATGGTTAGCTTTTTCCTAAACAGAAAACTTGACAAAGAAGATAACTAAACCAGTTTTAAACAGCTTCTAAAAGCCTTCCTTTTTCGGGGAAGGCTTTTTTGGTTTTAGTCAAAAGACCTTGCTCTCGAAATTCTGATTAATTTTGTCAAAAAATAAATCACCTTGGAGCATTCACAATTATTATCTGCTTTTAGAGAAAAGGGCATTTTACATCTAAAAGAAGGAAATGGAAAAGTAATCACATTCATGAAACCAGCCCTCTGGAAGACTGAAATGGGTGAAGATTGGACATTTTTACTTTTTGATTTATTCCAAATCCGTACGATTTGCGAACCTTTCGCGGAAGTTTCTCTGGATATCGTAGAGTATGCTAATAAGCCTACTATCTATCACAGCCCTGCAAATCGAATCATTAAGGACGGCCCTATCGTGGACGGAGTACTGAAATTCAGCTTGGTCATGGAGCCTAACTGGAACAAATTATTATTTCAGATCTCACAGCCAGTATTAGTTAAATTGGACACAAACGAAGCTACTACTCACCAGACACCTATCTTATTTCCACTTTTGAGTCCAAGTACCAAAGAGATGTTTTTGGGACCAGAGGGGGATGTCAAAATTATTAAAGGATGAATTTCAAATCGCATCTTGACGAATTCGAAGTCTTCGGCAAAGTCGCAAAAGCTGCAGCCAATTTAGGTTTAGAAACCTATGTAGTCGGCGGTTATGTGAGAGATTTGATTCTGAAAAGAGAGAAAAGTGGACATAAAGACATTGACTTCACCTGTGTAGGGAGTGGAATAGAGCTTGCAAAAGAAGTTGCTAAGCAATATGATACACACGTTCCTCTTTCTGTTTTCAAAAATTTCGGTACAGCTATGCTGAAACTGGAGGATTGGGAATTGGAGTTTGTAGGAGCAAGAAAGGAATCATATAGAGCTGATTCTAGGAACCCAATTGTGGAGACAGGCACGCTTCAGGAAGATTTGGAACGCAGAGACTTCACGATCAATGCCATGGCGATTTCCTTGAACGCCAATGATTATGGTGAATTGCTTGACCCATTTGACGGCCTTGCTGATATCAAAAAGAAATTGATTCGCACCCCTCTTGAGCCAAGTATTACATTTTCAGATGATCCTCTGCGTATGCTTCGTGCAGTACGCTTTGCAGCTCAGCTTGATTTTGATATCGATGGAGACACTTTTCATGCGTTAAGTGAAAATGCGCATCGCTTGTCTATCATTTCGGGAGAGCGAATTGTAGTCGAATTAAATAAAATCATAGAGGTGAAAAAGCCTTCTTATGGCTTCAAATTGCTTTTTGCAGGGAAATTACTCCATGAGTTTTTCCCGGAAATGGTTGAGTTGCAAGGAGTAGACTCTGTGGATGATAAATCCCACAAGGACAACTTCTATCACACACTGCAAGTGCTTGACAACGTCTGCCTGATGAGTGACAACCTTTGGCTACGTTGGGCGGCGATCTTACATGATATCGCTAAACCAGCAACCAAACGCTTTAACAAGAAAGTGGGCTGGACTTTCCATGGTCATGAAGATAAAGGCGCACGGATGACTCCCAATATTTTCCGAAGGATGAAACTCCCAATGGATGAGAGAATGAAGTACGTGCAAAAACTTGTAAAGCTTCACCTTCGTCCAATTGCGCTAGTAAAAGATGAGGTAACAGATTCAGCTATGAGACGACTGCTTTTTGAGGCAGGCGACGATATTGATGATTTAATGAAACTTTGTCGTGCCGATGTGACGTCTAAGAACAATAAGAAAGTAAAGAGATACCTAGAAAATTTCGACAAAGTAGCTCAAAAGCTGATCGAAGTAGAAGAGAAAGATCAGGTCAGAAACTTCCAGCCGCCTATTTCTGGAGAAGAAATCATGAAAATTTTCGGGTTAGAGCCCTCAAAAATCGTCGGAGACATTAAAGAAGAAATTAAAGAAGCTATATTGGAGGGCAAAATTCATAACAATCCAGAACAGGCTCGTGAATTAATGCTAGAAATAGCCAAAGCAAAAGGCTTGACTCTAGCTAGCAATCCCCCAAAATCATAAACAATTAAAAATCACATCAAATGAAGCGCGTTTTATTCATGCTGCTTATGGCCTTTTGCGCCAGCACAACCATTGCACAAACTGCAGACTCTGTAGCCAGACTCGACCCAAAACTTAAGAAAACCTTAAACAATTCTGATCAGGCAGCTTATCAGCTAGCATTGCGCTACAATGACATTGCGGCTGCCAAAACTTTCCTGTACAATCTGATTATCAGAAATCCTGATGATTTACGCTACGTAGAATTATTGGGTACGGTGTATTATGAAGCTGGACAGGCGATGTCTGCAGCACTAGTTTCCATGGATGTCTTACAAATCAATGATAAAAGCGTAACATCTCTAGAGATTGCTGCATACTCATTGGAGCAGGTAGGTGCATTAGAGAAATCTCTGCCTTATTTCGAAAGTTTATACCTACTCGGAGGTGATAATTTCAGCCTTTACAAATCAGCATTTATTCAATACAGCTTGAAGAAATACCAAGAGGCTATGAATTCTGTGAACATGCTTGTAAAAAATGCTAAGCCAGACGAGAAGGTTGGATTCCCAAAATCCCAGACTGAAAATCAAGAAGTTTCTATGAAAGCGGCTGCATTGAACCTGAAAGGAATGATCTACTTGGATCAAGGTTCTAAAGTTGAAGCTAAAGCGGCTTTTGAAGAAGCTTTATCGCTTGATCCAGATTTTGGATTAGTTAAGGAAAATCTTGCTAAGACAAATTGATTAACTCATTCTAGTTACAGGTACCAAACATTCTGTTTGACATGCCCCCTTAGACAAAATCTATGGGGGCATTTCTATTAAGTATACAGACTAGTCTTGTTTTATTTAATAACTGATACGATTGTATTATTTATAAGCTAAAGAAGTAAGAACTGAGTAGAATTTAAGATCATCAGAAAACAAAAAAGGCAACCATTACGGTTGCCTTTTTTACTTATCAAGGATAAGAGATTAACCTCTCAACCAGTTGATGAATGTCTGATATCCAACTCCAATTTCTCTAGCAAAGGCCGCTTTAGTCTTCTTGCCTGCAGCTTCTACCTTTTGCCACTCTTCTACAATCTTGCTCTTCTCAGCGTCGCTGAACGTTCTTCTTTTAGAAGTCTTAGCAGCAGCGCTGCTGCCAGTAACAAGTGAGATCAATTCGTTCAATTCATTAAGGAATCTACCGTCATTCAAATGAAGACCTGCTGCTTCTAATTTCTTAATAACTTGATCTTTTGGGTTCACAGGAGTAACTGCAATTCCTTTTGTAGCAGCTTCATGTAAATCGATCTTATTTCCATCTGAAGTTACATAAATAAAACCATCACCTTTTTTAAGATCAGCGATAGCTTCTTTGATTAAATCTCTCATATTTTTACTTGTTAATAGTAGTTTTATTAATAATCCTGCAATATATAGAAATATTAAACTCCGAATAAAAAGTTTTGTTCGAAAAAATATTTTTTAACATTTAAAAATGCAAATAGCTAATCTTCTAATTATCTGAATAGTTTTCTATCCAATGCTGGATTAAATTATTTGAATTGTGTTTTTTCAATAAGGAATTAAAATAATTTTTTTCCAAACGCCTATTTACATACGTTGTAATACATTTTCCTAGATTTATTTCTAATTGCAACATTTCCATCAACTGCTCAATAGAATTGTAAAAAGGAATAGCATTAGCTACAATTTTCTTTTGAACTTCGAAGGAAGTTTCAAATTCAAACACAGCATTTTCACACAATAAATAGGAATACTTTGACACACCATTCTCATCAACGCTAAACAATAAAATGGATTCTTCAGAATTTTTAAGCCAAGCGATTTCTTCAAATCCTTCATTAAGTTGAATATCTTCAAAAAGTGACTCAACCATAAATAAAACAAAGGATTTCCATACTTCTTGAAATTCAGGTAGCATATCATTTGAATCACCGCCTCTATCTTTAGTATAATTTACTAACATTTGAATGCCAGTAGATTTGCACTGTTCCAACAATTGAACCCACTGATCATCTGGAAAATTCAGCATAGGCCAGTAGCATATTAAAGTCTTTCTTTCCACTACCAAAGCCTCAAATAAATCAGAATAAACTATGTTTATTACCTCTACGTTGTCTTCAAATCTAGTCCAATCTATTTGTGTGAACAACTTAAAAGGATCCAATATAAAAGCCTCTTTTTCATCAACTTCAAGCTGACTCCAGTCAATTGTTTTTTGATCGAGCGTGCGATCTACCAAAATAACTTTTCTATTTAACGGTCTCATATTTTTCATGTTTACTAGTTTCAAATGAAAATTCGGTCACTTATTTAGTTGGTCTTTAAAGTTGAAAACCCCATGATTAAAATTACCTCAACCTAACCTGACTTACTAATAATTGACACATATTGTCTCGATATACTTTTGAGCATCTGAGGAAGAAATTTGAGAAAAGTGATCTATCTCAAGTTCAAAAAGCCATTAATCGGGAATTTTTCCATAATTTTGAGCCCCATAAGAATCCAAACAAATTTCCAATCTCCCCCATTCTTATGGCTTCAAGCACCAAATACATATTTATTACCGGAGGAGTTACTTCCTCTCTCGGCAAAGGCATCATAGCAGCCTCATTAGGCAAACTGCTTCAGGCCAGAGGCTTCAAAGTAACCATCCAAAAGTTTGACCCTTATCTGAATATCGATCCAGGCACGCTAAATCCTTACGAACATGGCGAATGCTATGTGACTGATGATGGTGCAGAGACAGACTTGGATCTTGGTCACTATGAGCGCTTTCTGAATATCACTACTTCTCAGGGCAACAATATCACCACTGGCAGGATCTATAATAATGTGATTACAAAGGAGCGCAAGGGCGAATTCCTAGGTAAGACTGTTCAGGTCATCCCTCACATTACGGACGAAATCAAAGCTAATTTTTACAAATTAGGTGAAGAAGGTGAATTCGATGTTGTAATCACAGAAATCGGTGGTTGCGTAGGTGATATCGAGTCACTTCCATTCATCGAGGCAGTAAGACAAGCTAAATGGGATCTAGGTCCAAATCGCTTTTTGGTGATTCACCTCACCCTGATTCCTTACCTCAAAGCTGCCAAAGAATTAAAGACAAAGCCAACTCAGCACTCGGTAAAACAATTGCTCGAAGCTGGTATTCAGCCGGATATATTGGTTTGTCGTACAGAATATCATTTGCCAGCTGACGTAAAGAAAAAGCTTGCTCTATTCTGTAACGTTCAATTGAACAACGTAATAGAAGCAATGGATGCTGACTCGATCTATGATGTACCTCTTTTAATGAAAAAGGAGAAGCTGGATGAGCGAGTGATGACTAAGCTGAAGCTTACATCCAAAGAAAATACTGATCTGGAAAACTGGAAAGATTTCCTCGGAAAACTCAAAAACCCAACTCAAGAAGTGACTATCGGCTTGGTGGGAAAATATGTTTCCTTACCTGATGCCTATAAATCAATTATTGAGTCATTCACTCATGCAGGTGCATCGATTGAGTGTGATGTAAATCTTCGATTAATTTCATCAGAAGAAATTAATCCTGATAACATTGCGCACAAGCTCCAGGATCTAGACGGAATCTTAGTTGCTCCAGGATTTGGTGAGCGAGGTTTTGAGGGGAAAATCGAAACGGTGAAATATGCACGAGAAAACAATATTCCATTCCTTGGAATATGTCTTGGAATGCAGGTAGCTGTTATCGAATACGCCAGAAACGTACTCAATTTGAAAAACGCAAATAGTACGGAGATGGATCCAACTACCTCTACTCCAGTTATCGGATTGATGGAAGAGCAAAAAAATATTGACCAAATGGGCGGAACTATGCGTCTAGGTTCGTATGCTTGCGACCTCAAAAAAGGAAGTAAAGCCTTTCAAGCTTATGGAAAGTCTAAAATCCAAGAAAGACACCGCCATAGATATGAGTTTAACAACGACTATCTAGCGACTATGGAAGAGCATGGCATGATTGCTACAGGAAAAAATCCAGAAACAGGCTTAGTGGAAATCGTGGAAATCAAAAACCACCCTTGGTTTGTTGGTGTGCAGTTCCACCCAGAATATAAAAGTACCGTACTCACTCCTCAGCCACTATTTGTGAAATTCATCCAAGCGGCTGCGGACAAAAAAATTAAATAAAAACTCCCCGAAGCTACTTTATCGGGTTTACGATTAATCTTTATGGACAGAAATCAAGCAACAGGTTTGATCCTTTTTGCAGCAGTTATCCTAGTCTACTCGTTTTTCTTTGCGAGCGCACCGGAGATACCTGAGGTGGAGACAGCAACTACCACTCAAACAGAATCGGTTCAATCTAATGCCGCAAACCAGTCTGCGTTAACAGAAACTAATTCTGATAACGACAGCACAATGGATGCCGCAAGACTTGCAAAATACGGTGTGTTAGCATCCATGACTGTAGGAGAAGAAAAAGTTCTTACACTTGAAAACGATTTAATTCAAGTAAAGATCTCTTCAAAAGGAGCTCAAGTCAATGAGGTAATTCTAAAAGAATACAAAAGCTGGAATATGGAGCCTTTGGAGCTCTTCAATGAAGAAAGTTCTAAAATGGACTTTATCATCGAAAGCAAAAATGGCCCATTAGACTTAAATGACCTTTATTTCACTTCTTCAATAGAAAGTAATGAGAACGAAGAAGGTGTAAAGATTCAAACACTTACACTGAAGTCTGGCTCCGAAAGTGGGCAAATTATTCAGACCTACACCCTTGCGGACGGTAGTTATGAAGTAAAGAAATCCTTCGAGATAGATCGTTACCCGGGTGTTTTCACAGGCAATGCATTAGCATTAACGTGGGAAGACCAAGTAATTGCTCAGGAGATGAATTTGGCCGAATCCAGAAGACAGTCTAGACTTAATTATTACACCACATCAGGTTCTTTTGATAACCTTGGTGCAGGAGATGATCTAGAGCAAGAGACTATTGCAGAACCAGTAAAATGGGTAAGTTTCAGTCAGCGATTCTTTACGGCTGCGATGATTGCAGATACAGATTTCCAAAATGTATCCATCACTCAAAGCACTCCGGCGGATAGCTCTATCGTACGTACGATGGCAACTAGCCTATCTATTCCTCTTCAGGACGGCAAGGCTGGATTCACTTACTATTTCGGCCCAGATAAGTATAAGACTTTGAAGAAAGTCACTGATGGCTTTGAAGACAATGTGGACATGGGTTACTTCTTTGTAAGCTGGGTTAACAAGTACATTATCGTCAATCTGTTTGCATTCCTAGAGAAGTTCTTCACCAACTACGGTGTCATCATTGTTATCATTGTATTCCTGATCAAACTCGCACTTTTCCCATTGACCTACAAGTCCTACATAGGAATGGCAAAAATGAGAGTAATCAAGCCTGAAATCGATGAGCTAAAAGAGAAGTACGGTGATGACGCAACCAAAATGCAGCAAGAACAAATGAAGTTGTTCTCCAAGCTTGGTGTGAGTCCAATCTCTGGATGTTTACCTATGGTGCTTCAGATGCCATTCCTGTTTGCGATGTTCTTTTTCTTTCCTAATGCGATCGAACTTCGTCAGGAATCTTTCCTATGGGCGACAGACCTTTCTACTTATGATACTTTTTTCAATCTTCCTTTTACGATTCCTTTCTATGGATCACATGTGAGTATGTTTACGTTGTTGATGACTGTGTCTCAGATCATCTACACACACTTCAACAACCAACTGACTACGGCTACTGGACCAATGAAAAACTTGGGGTACATCATGCCAGTCATGTTCATGTTCATTTTGAACTCCTACCCTGCAGGTTTGAGTTTCTATTACTTCGTATCCAACATGGTTACATTTGGTCAGCAAGCTATGATCAAACTATTCGTAGATGACGAGAAAATAAGAGCAAAAGTGGAAGAGAGCAAATTGAAAAATGTGGATAAAAAGAAATCTAAATTCCAGCAGAAACTGGAAAATGCGATGAAAGCAGCAGATAATACTCGCAAAAAATAATTCAAAAGGAGCCCACATCGGGCTCCTTTTTTTGTATTAAGACTTCCTCATCAAGTGTAATTAATCCCAAAACCAATCGTTACCCTTAACTAGAGAGACTGTGTGAAAACTAAGTACAGTTTTTGTGTATTGAATTAG
>TARA_R110002072_G_scaffold177524_2_pt1 | contig 93989 bp, 53 predicted proteins | sample TARA_R110002072 | Tara Oceans TARA_R110002072 (sample SAMEA4397118) | marine metagenome | biome: Polar Biome; feature: [SRF] surface water layer (ENVO:00010504); material: water (ENVO:00002006), including particulate matter (ENVO:01000060) such as... | depth 5 m
TGACAGCTGATTGTGATAAGTGCACGGCGTTTGCCGCCGCGGTGACGTGCTCGCGGTTGGCGACCGCGACGAAGATCTCAAGCTGGCGAAGGGTGATCATGCGGTTTGGTGAATCATCAGCTGAGCAGATCATACATGGCGAAACGTTCAATTGGACCGATGGGCAGAACAAGTCGATGCTGCCGCACCTGATGATCACCGTTGCCCGCATCGAACCTTCCACCCTGCCGGTTGGCGTGCCTGTCCCCACGAGTGGGGGGCGGTCCCAGGATGGCCAGGTAGCTGGCGGCCCGAGTCCGCGTGCCCATCTGCTGCCGGGTTTGCTGCTGGCCGCCGGAGTCGCGGTCATGGCCACGCTGCTGACACCACTGCTCGCGACGTTCGGCATCGTCGCGGGATCGATGGTCGTGTCGCTGTTGCTCGGCCTCGCGCTAGCCCAGCTTCGCCCCATGCCGAGCGCGGCTCTGCCAGGTCTCGACTTCGCCTGCCGTCCCGTGCTGCGGTTCGCGATCGTGCTGCTCGGTCTGCGCATTGGCTTGCCACAAGTCGCTGCAGTTGGTGCCAGTGGCTTGCTTGCCGTCACCGCGATCGTCACCACGACACTGCTGTTTGGCTACTGGATCAGCCGCCGCCTCGGCTTGTCGCCAAACCTCGCGTGGCTGCTCGCATCCGGCCACGCGATCTGTGGTGCTGCCGCCATCGCTGCTGCAGACTCGGTATTGAAGGCGAAGGATCGCGAAGTCACCCAAGCGCTGACCATGGTGACCTTGTTTGGTACGGTGACCATGCTGGCGTTGCCCATGATCGGCTCCTGGTTGCAGCTCGAGGCAGATGTCTATGGCTTCTGGGTCGGGGGTTCGATTCACGAAGTTGCACAAGCCGTGGCCGCTGGCTACGCGCGCGGCGAAGCATGCGGCGAATCCGCGAGCATCATCAAGCTGGTGCGCGTCGCACACCTGTTGCCACTCGGCTTGTTGCTCGGCGGTGTCGTAGCGCGTCGCACGATGGCATGCGGTTCGCGACGTATCATCGTGCCGTGGTTCGTGCTCGGGTTTGCTGCGGTCGCGGTGATGGATGCCGCTGGGTTGGTGCCCGAAGCGCTCGCTGACGGGTTGCGCCAGCTGTGCACGTTCGCCATGACCCTTGCAATGGCTTCGCTCGGGTTGAAGAGTTCGCTGCGCGAGGTCGTGCGCGCCGGTGTGCGGCCATTGTTGGCAGGTGGTTTGACGACTGTGTGGATTGCGGGAGCCGCGTTCGTCTTGGCGGTGATCCTTGCGTGATCGTGTTGTCGGTGGTTTCACGCCGATCACACGGCGCAGCTCCCCTCATCCACTGGCTGCCTGGCGATCTAGCATGCAAGCACACATTATTCGGCGTGAGAGGCCTGGTTCGGTGGTGACGCCGCCCGTCCATGCGATGCGCCAGTGCCGCTGCTTCACACCGAAGTAGTGCGGCCAGTGCGCACTCCCCCAACGGTCGAGGAGCGTGGCGTGGCGGCGTTCGGGCGGACGAGCGGCAGCTTCAATGGCCTGTGCGTTCGCGTGGTTGAGGTCAAGTGCCTCGAGAATGCCGCCGATCCACTTGGCCACGCTCTCGGCCCGTCGGCGAGCCTTTGGCCGGATTCGCTTGGCAGGCGTCTCAGCAATCTTTGTCACTGGCCGTGACGAGACCAAGATTGCGGTCCTAGTAGAGCGTTGCGTGCTTGCTAGCGCGTTCCGCTACGTGGGGCTTCTCACTGACGACGTGACTTGTTCTGGCAAGCGTCCGTGAGATCGCGCGCCCCGCGCGTTCTCGAAGAGAGGCGGTCGAGCTTCGAACTGCGTTGCAACGTCGCTCAAGAACGCGGTGGCTTGCGCAGGCAACTGATTGAATCATGGTCGCTTACGGCAAACTGAACGATGCTTGGCCAACACTTGTCGTGGCATCAACTTGTGGTCCGCTGTGCCGGTCGACGCTGCACGCGTCTTTCTCGCCTCTCGGCAGTTTTCTTGAAAAGGGACCGTCCGCTTGTCGGACCTCGCGGCGTCCTCCTTGCATAGCCCCATGAGCACGACTTCTTCTGACTTTCCGCCGATCCTCGCAGCTGCAAGAAGCGGCGATCAAGTGGCGTTGGACGCCCTGTGCTCGATGCACTACCCGACCGTCGAGCGAATTGCGCATCGAGAGCTGCGCGCCGAGATGGGGGCCAATGCCGGCAACTTGGTGGCCCTGTTTAGCACGGGGGATGTGGTCCAGGATGTCTTCCGCAAGGTTCTGGCAAGTCTCGAGGGGTTCGTTGGAACGACGGAAGGAGAGTTCGTCAACTACATCGCGGCGGCGGTTCGCACTCGCCTGCTGGACCTCGTGCGCTTCCACCACGCGGTTCGCAGAGACCGTCGCCGGACCACTCATCAAGATGAGGCGTTGGCGCAAAGGCCCGATCCTAACCACCCGTTCCGGAAGCTGTGTGCCGAGGAACAGGTTCGGATCTACTTCTCGATCCTCGATGACTTCGACGGGCGGGAGCGGGCGCTGTTGGTGCGGCGTCTGGATGGTGACGCGACGTTCGAGAGCCTGGCCGAAGAACTCGATTTTCCGTCCAAGGAGGCCGCTCGCAAGTCGTTCAATCGGCTTCATGCCCGCTTGCTGATTCGCCTGCAACGAAGCGGTGTCACCGCCGACAACGAAGAGGTCGCGTGACGGAAAGTGAATCATCGCAAGACGACCGCCTCGAGCAGCTCGTCGCGGACGCGTTGCACGAGATAGAGCAAGGCAGGTCACCGGACCTGGACGCTCTCTGCGTCGAGTGTCCGGAACTGCGCTCGGCGGTTGCTGACACGCTCGCGCTTGCGAACGAACCGGCGTACCGCCTGCAGACCAAAGCACCTGGCTCGCTGGCCGGCCGCGTCTTCGACGGTCGCTACGTGCTCTCCGAGTGCATTGGCTCGGGTGCGATGGGCGCAGTCTACCGTGCCGACGATCTTGACCTCGGGCGCACCGTGGCCCTCAAGTTCTTGCGCACGGAAATGCTGCATGGCGATGAGAACGAACGTCGCTTTGAGCGCGAAGGCGAAGTGCTGGCCCAGCTCAATCATTCGTCGATTGCGACGATCTACGATCGCAAGCGAACCGACGATGGCGAGGCCTACATCGTCATGGAATACGTCGACGGCATCTCCATGCAGCACGCACTGGAGGATCGCGCAGCCCTCGGCAAAGAGGGGCGCATGCCGGTGCGCGAGGCGGTTGAGCACGCAGCACAGCTCGCGCGGGCGCTTGAGCTCGTGCATGAGAACGGCATCGTGCACCGCGACATCAAACCCTCGAACATCATGCTGTCCAAACGTGGACCCGTGCTGATCGACTTTGGCATCGCAGCCCTCAGCGCGAATGAGACTCTGGCCGAGGGAACACGCGGCGTAGGCACTCCCGCCTACATGGCTCCGGAGCAGCTGCAAGGTGGCGCCCCGGCCGGCCCGAGTGTCGACATCTACGGCCTGACGGCATCTCTCTACCGCGCCCTGACCGGCAACGCCCCGTACGAAGGCACTCCCGCTGAGGTCCTCGCCGCGATCCCGCTGCGCGACCCCGAGCTGCCGTCCGCACTGCGGCCCGACCTACCCCGAGACCTGCTCGCGATCCTCGACGTTGGCCTCAACCGCGACCTGAGCCAACGCTACGAGAGCATCAAGCAGCTGCGCGAGGATCTCGAAGCCTTCCTCGATCACGCTCCGGTCAAGGCGCGTTATCCGGGGGCCTTGGCACGGCTGGGACGCCGAGTGCGGCGCTCGCCGGCGGCTCTGGCGACGATCGCGGTGACGCTGCTCTTCGTCGTCGGCTTGCTCGGCTATTGGGGTTATGGAGAGTACGATCGCAGTCGCAGCAACAGCATGCGGGCTGCGGAGGGTGGTGCTCTTGCCAAGGGGCAGCCGATGCTGACACTGTGGAATCCTGCGGACCGCGCGATGCCGGTGGGGCCGGCTCGCACGAGGGAACGCGAGCTGCTCGATCTGGCGGCGGCCAATGCCCTGCACCCGCTACCTACCTTCGTGCTTCGCGCCGCCTTCCTCTGGGATCAGGGCGAACGCGCGGCAGCCGTCTCGGACATCGAAACGATTGCGCAGCAGTTGGGTGGACCGGTTGCGAACTTCCTGGCGCAGGCGTACCGAGATGCAGCCGCGACGGAAGCGCTCACACCGAACGTCGACGGTGCTCCCGAGCCAACGACCGCAGACGATGTCTACCTGCTCGCGTTCCACGAAGTGCGCCGCCGCAACTTCAAGGTCGCTCGGGATCTTCTGTTTGATCCACGGTTGGACGACTACGAACCAGCGCTTGAGCAGCGTCTGCTCATCGAACTGGATGGTCTCAACCGGCTCTCGGCTGATGAGTGCACGGACGTTGCCCGGCAAATCCACGAGAAGGTGCTACGCATGGAAGAGCGGTACGGCCGTTCGACCGCGATGACGGCGCACCTCGAGGGCATCGCCCTGTTGCGTCAGCAGCGCTACGAGGAAGCCCTCGCCGCTATTCAGGCAGGGCTCGAGCTGGCACCGCATTCGGCCAACCTGCTCGAGAACGCAGGTGTGGCTGAGCATCGGCTTGGCGCCCTTGACGATGCGGTTGCACACCTGACCAAAGCAATCGCGCTTCGTCCACATGCACTGGTGGCCTACCGCACGCTGTTCTGGGTGTATCTGGCCCGCAGCAGATTGGGCAAGCAGGGGGATCGGCAGTTGGCGGTAGACCTGCTCGACGCAGCCGTGATCCCAGACCGTTTGCGCGAACGACTACGCGGCGAATTGGACTTTGAACGTGCCTTGGCACATCACCTCGACCTCAAGCCCGAGCTCGCTCGCGTAGCCGCCGACGCCGCGCTGGAGAAGTGGCGCCGCACGGGCCAGAGCGATGAGTTCAAGGTCTCGGTCGCCGCGAATCTGAGCGAGGGCCGCCGCCCGTTTGTCGACGCTGCCGAACTCGCCGCACTTGATCCAACTCGTTGGAGCCGCGTGCTGATTGCCTACGCGCTGCTGCCCGAGGAGACCACGGATGAAGAGGGGGTTTCCATTGGGAAGCTGCTCCACGCCCTCGTCCAAGAGAAGCTTCCCGAGGCCAGTCTCGATGACTGGGCACCCGCCAAAATTCCTACCAAACGCTAACCAAAACTAGCCATGAAACTATCGACTCTCGCCCTAGTGCTCGCCGTTCCGGTCACCTTGATCCAAGCCCAGTCACCGCTGTCTGGTCTGCCACAGGGTCTCGTCATGCACGACACAAGTAACACAGGTACCGGCGTCCGATCGGTCCTGAAGAAGCCAGCAGGCGACAAGCATTTGGTGTCGTTCACCGCGGTGAACAATGCGGCCCCGACCTACACGACCGAGGCGCTGCTCCACCACTTGGTCGACCCCGAAGTCGCCGCGGAAAACTTCGAGATGAACGCGATCTCGACCGGCAACGACAATCTACCAATTCAGGCGGGGCCTTACGCCGGTAGTGAACCGGAATACTGGGAGGTCGTCTCTGGTGGCCAAAGTGGTTGGGCTGCCATTTCGCTATCGGTGTCGGACGATCCCGAAGTGCCGCCCGCAGGCACCGCTTTGGCGTCGCGCTATACAGGCCCTGGCAATGGCATCGGCAGCGATCTGTTCAGCTACTGGTTCGACACCAACGTCAACATTCCATCGGACCTGATCGATGTCGCGCACTTCGACCTCGGGCACGAGCACATTGGCGCTGGCTCGAGCAGTCAGATTACCGGGTTGGACACCTACATGCCGGCTGTTGTCGAGTCCCGCGGAACCCCCAACCACGTCGTGCAGGTGATCAGGAAGTGGTTCTTTACGCTCACGCCGGACACGGTAACGAACATCACTGGCCCCAATTGGTCGACGTACGTTGGCGCCTTCAACTGCTTGGAATCGCACATTGGAACCAACTACGTCTACACGGCTGACTGGACGCCAGGCAGTGGCTGGTCGAAGATCAGCGTCGAGTTTACTCCAGCTGAACTCGGGCTGACCGGAGGAGGCGACATCGACGCCATTGCGTTCTTCGATGTCCCAAACAACAGAGAGCGCATCGTGTTCTCTTTGTCGCTGGCCACCTCGGCCGGCCGCGAGCAGTTGCTCGTCGGTGGTGCCGAAGTCCTTGGCGCGTCGTCCGGCAACAAGCCCCTCCGGGTCAGTGGCGGAGCGCGGATCACGGCGAAGATCGGAATCGGCAATGCCACGGAAGTCGACGCGATCTGCACCTACGATCCTGAGGTCATCAGTGAGAACTACGGTCACTGGATCGCCCTGCCCGTTGAGAACACGACGGCGGACGACATTGGCTGCAGCGTCGCTCGCTACCGTGTCTATGACAACAATGGCTTCGTCCTCGGCCAACAGTTGCTGTTGCAGGCGACGGGCCTGCCCAACGAAACCGCAGCCATCGGCTGGATCGTCACGATCGACGGTTCGAGCCCGGTGATCATCCGCAAGATCAGGACGGCTGAGCGCATGGAAGCTGTCATGCCACTGCCGCCCGGCGTTGAGCACGTTACGGTCAGCGCCGTCTACGCCTCACGAACGCAAACTCTGTATAGCTGGGAAGTGCGACTGCTTCGCCAGTAGTCGGAGCAGAGAGTGGAGTCGTTGTTGAAGACTTCTCTGAAGATGGCGGTGCCAAAGTCTATTGGCGAGTAGCTCTGCCAATTGACGCCGCAGTGTTCGTTGCCGCGCGCCCCAATTGCGAGTGCCCGCGGCACGTTGATCGGTGAGCACGCTGATCCGCCGGCACGCTGTCCCATTCTAGGAACGGTCGCTTGGCTATTGGCAGCCAAGATCGATGACACCGCGGGCGATTCCTGCCCCCGGATCTTCTGTCGGAACAGCCCGGCAGGAGATTCTCGACGTCGTTTCGCCCGCCGCGTTGTCCGAACTCTAGACCGAGCAGCCGACGCCGGACGCATCATCCGTCGGGGCTACTTCCCGGTCCGCTGCCGAGAGCATCGTGAGCAGCGCTTCGGCTGCTTCGAGCTTCGCAAGACGTGGTCTCGGCAGACGTCTCGATACGACGATCGCGACCGCCGACCCGACTGCAACGAGTGGTTGTTCGGGCTATTGACCAGTGCCGCTGGGCTGCGCCAGGCCGCCCGCGTGCTCCAGCTCGGGCCGAGCACGATGCAGGAGAAGATGCGCAAGCTGTCGCGCGCGTGTGAGCTGCCCGAAATGACCGAAAGGGCAGCGATGTAGCGACGCCTGGTTTTTGATCGAACGCTGTCCTGCTCTTCCTGTGTAGGCACTCGACCAACACCCAAGGGATTCGTTCGGTGGGGGAGCCATTGGAATGTTCGCTCCGCATCTAGCTGCCGATGGCGTCCTCATGGTGCGCGCATGGTGCGCGCGAATTGACCCGTTTTACAAGGACAAGAATCATGAAGAACCTACTTATCACCTCTCTTGCCGTGGCTGCGTTGGCCACTGCCGGATCTGCTCAGCAGATCAACGTTTCGCTCGGCGGTGGCTGGGCCGTCACGCCCGTTTCGCAAAGCAACTTCCTCCAGTTCAGCCAGAACAACCCGACCAACCAGGGCTTCATCTCTGGCGGTGCGCTCGCGGATGCCGGTAGCTCGATGAGCAACTGGTTCACGAGTGGCGGCGGCTCGGTGCAGGGATACACCATCAGCGGCAGCACGGTTTCGGGCAACGCAAGCCGAACGGCTGGCGTCACCGAGTTCTACACCAACGCCGCCGGCAACGGTCAGGTGCAGGTGTCGTTGACGGCGCAACCGGTGCGACCGTTGGCTCGGCTGCGTGGCGCTGGTTACTCCGGCTCGGTGACGGCGACGGTCGCGGTCACGTGCCCCTACTTTGGCTGGCTGACGGCGTCGGCTTCGGCGACCGCCGTGCCGCCACCGGCTTTTCCCTTCATGACCACGCTGCCGGTCTCGGCCAGCGCCACGGCCTCCAACCAGAGCGCCTTCAGCCTCAACATGAACTCTGGCGCGACCGCCTCGGGAACCCTCCCAGCCGGTAGTGCGATGCAGATGTACGCAGGCGCCAACGCAACCGGCACGGTCACGTTGAACTGATGAACGCACGATCTGGAGTCGTTCTCGCGCTCGGCGTCTTGCTGCTCGGGCTCATCTTGGTGTCGTGGATCAGCTATCGACCTGGCGCAGGGGCACCGACCCCGGCGCAGGATACCTTGGCCGCGGTTTCGACTGCGGCGTCAGGTGTCCATCCGTTGGCGGAAGCCAGCGCGACCAAGGTGAGCACCAACCTACGGCAGTTGGCGAATGAAGAGACGGGAGTGCGACTCCGGATCCTTGACGCAGCGGACTTCGGTCCGCTGCCGGACGCGATCGTTCGGTGGCGCGTCAGCGCAAAAGACTGGCGCACGCAAGAGCCAGGCCACGGCGCCGTCGTCGGGTTGGCGTGCGACGTTGGCGACGAGATCGAGTTGCGTGTGACCTGCGATGGCTACTGCGCAATTCATGGACGCCTGAAGCTCGATGCCGCTGCGATCGATGTGCCGCTGCAACGCGGTGGTTCGGCTGAGCTGAGCGTCTGCGACGCGTCGGGGCAACCTGTCGCTGGTGTCGAGGTCGTGCTGCTGCCGCCTCTCGCGGCTGGCCATTGGGAGGCCGACTGGCCGAGGTTGATGTCGGGCAAGGAGCCTCTAGTGCCCGTGGACAAGATGGCGCACTTGTTGGTCGTTGACGGCATCGTGACGGTAGCTGGTGAAGAGGTGATGATTGGTGGATCACGCGCAATCGAGCCGCGATACCTTGCCCTGGCACCAATGCGCCGGACGACCGGCGCGGATGGCGTCGCGCGTTGGACTGGCGTCGCTCCCGGCGACACCTACCGTTGCGGCATTCAAGGCCTTCACCATGCCGACTTCGATCCCGCTCACGAAGCGCGTCGGCTTCGCGTCACCCCCGAAGGAGTCGTCGTCGCAGCACCGCCGCCGTCGAACATGAGCGGGACCTTTGTCATCAAGGCAACGGAGCGCGCCCAGATTGGCGCAAGCCTGCTCGGTGAGGCGGCAGTTCACGGCACGGTGCGTTGCAAGGCGGGTGCGAGCATTCGCGTCAAGCTGTGTCAGATCCATCAAGCGGGGGGTGGCGATGTGCGCCCCGTCACGACCGTCGACGCAGTGAGCTTCCAAAGAGTCGACCGCGATGGCGGCTTTCGCTTCGAGAACGTGCGTCCCGGCATCTACGCGATCAGGGCTTGTTGGCTTGAGAACGACCACGACATCTACTTCGTCAGCTCGACCATGCGCTTGTTGCCGAACATGGAACTCGACCTTGGCGAACTACTGCCGATGGCGGGCGCGACCGTACGAGTCCGTGTCGAACTTCACGAGCAGGGGGCGCGAGTCGGGCCCGAACGCGTGTTCGAGGATCCTCGACAGGCCGCGGCCCGTCTGGCGCTTTCGTTCTTGCCAGACAGCCAGACCGTCGCCGATGCGGTGACGGAGGTCGCCGCGGTTTCGTTTGGCGCGGACTACCTGTTGCATGGCGTGCCACCTGGCCGACTGCAGCTCCAGGCCGCACCGGCCAACGGACTGACAACTCTGCCGCGAGTGCAGCGTCTCGATTCGGCCGAGATGATTGACCGACCTCTCGGTGAACTCGGTGATGCCGTGACCGTGGCCGTGCAGGTCCACGCCGGAGCCGCGCTGCGAGTCACCACTGTCGATGAACATGGCCACGACGTTCCCGTGAGCGTGGTGCACGCCATCGATCTGGATTCTGGATACGTGCAGTCGCTAGCGCTCGAGCCGGAGCCCGCGACGGATTCGGGCGTGCGCGTCGCCAGAATACCCAAGGGACGGCATCAGCTGTGCGCGTCACTGCGTGTTGGCGGTCGATGGCTTGCCGGTGTCGTCGAGGGCGATGTCAAAGGCGACGCATCATCGGTTCGCCTCGACATGCTGCCCGCAGCGACGATCCGCGGTCGGTTCGTCGCAGCAGCAGGGCGAACCAGGCGTAGCGACACGCTCCGGTGGGCGCCGGCGGCGTTCGCGAAGAAAGGGGTTTGGCTGTATTCGGCAACGCCGAACGCTCAGGGCGAGTTTGTGCTCGAGGGCGTGCCGCCTGGCATCGAACTCGTGGGCGACGATGGACTGCCCAACATCATGCCCGTTGCTAGCGATCAAGAGCGGATCCTCGGGGCGATCACGGATCGCTGATCGGGCGCGCGGCGACGAGGCGATCCGCGTCGACGCGTGCAGAGGTCCGCGTTCCACGATCCGTATTCCCCGCGCATTCCCCGACAACGCGACCCGAGTTCGCGTTGACGCGATCTGTGATGCGAAATGACGCGGTCCGCGTGCCGCGACACCGCGTTCCGTGACACCGCGTGCCGCGACACCGCGATCCGCGACTTCGGTAGTGCTGATGCATCGCGGCTGCCAGGCACGCTGTGCTGTCATCGTTCTTCCGCCTGACGCGTTGGAGTCACGCGGTCGTTCGGCGCCAGTTGCCATTGCGAACGGTCGCGGCGCAGCGAACGCACGCCGCGCGCGGTGTGCTTCAGCGAAACGCATCGTGCCAACGGTTCGTCCAGATTCTGCAGCGACTCAGTCCGTAGTCCGGGTCGTGCTCCGTCTTCATGGTCGAACCCTTCTACATCAAGAGACCATCATGAAAACGAATCGAACCCTTTCTCTCCGTTTGCTCGCCGCCCTGGCGTGCACCTCTTTCTCTGTCTCGCTGGACGCGCAGATCGTCGCGCAGCAGATCTCGCCGGTTCCGGCCAGCGCTGCCTCTTGGGCCTGCGGCAACGTCTACTACGTTTCCGTCGCGGGCAGCAATGCCAACGCCGGCACGCTTGCCGCGCCGTGGCGCACCGTTTCCTTTGCGGTTACGCAGGCAGAGAACCTGACTGCGGTCGGCAACCCGATCACGATCAACATTCTCGCCGGCACCTACGCGGCCAACGAGGCGTTTCCGATCGAGCTGCCGGCGCGTGGTATCAAGCTGCAGGCGTTCGAGCCTGGCGTCGTGCTCAGCGGCACGCAGTTCGAGCCGGTGCTGCGCGTCGATCGTGCTGGACCGACCAGCGGCTCTTGTGGCGTCACGCCCAGCACGGTCATCCGTGGGCTGACGTTGACCAGCGGAATCGTTGGCATCGAGATTGATACGTCGATGAGTGGTGCGCCGGCGGACACGCCGGACCGCGTCCACGTACATCGTTGCCAGCTGGTGCAGAACCGCGCCGTTGGCATCACGATCTGGACTCGTCAAGGACGCTTCTCCCAGCACGTGGTCGAGGAGTGCGAGATCGCCTTCAACGCCAACTCACAAGGCTACGGCACCGGGGTCGATGCACTCAACCTCGGTGGCACGTCCTCGAATCTGATCCGCGCGAACAACATTCACGACAACGAAGTCGGCATCAACGTATTCGGCACGCCCGAGACCACCGAGGCGCGCATCGTCTCCAACTTCGTCCGCGATGCCGAGTGGGGCATTGTCGTGTTCAACGGCAGCGCGCGCATCGTCAACAACACGCAGGGCTACGGCCGACCATTCACGCCGAATCAGGATGTCTTCGGCGTGCTGATCGGTGGTGGAGGCAATATCGTGCTCGCCAACAACATCATCTGGAACCCGCCGAGTTACGCCGCTGGTGCCAGCTCGGTCACCGACCTCAGCAACGGCAGTTCGGGCGCAGTGACACAGGTCACCAACTGGGTGCTGTCTACGGTCGGCATCGGCAACCCGCCGCAATTCGTCGCTCCGCCGAGCGACCTTCACTTGCAGCCGACTTCGCCGTTGATGGATGCAGGCACGAACGCATTTGTGCTGCCGACCATCAACGTCAACGTGGGCCCGATCAGCGCCCGCGCGGACTGCGCCATCGATGTTGACGGCGACTCACGCGTGCTCGACTTTGCTCAGGACACCGTACCAGACGTCGAGATTGGCGCCGACGAACGCACCGATGGCGGTGGCGCCCCAGTGCGATTGACGTGCCAGCAGCTCGACGCTTTCGGCAACCTGCACACCAACGGGGTGCCGACTCCGATCAACGTCGATCTCAGCAGCAACCCGGGCGACCTCGCCGTGCTGTTCTTCTGGATCCCACAGAATCTTGACCCGATCCCATACCACCGATTCGTCGCCTCGCTCGGTAGCTGGAGCATCCCCGGCAACAACGCGGTCCGCCGCGCCGGAACGGGCACGGTAGGCCCGGGCGGTGTGTTCACGGTGCCGCTGACGATTCCGCCCGTGCTCGGCCTTGAGCTTGAGATGTTCCTGCAAGGTGCGACACTCACGTCTTCAGGGGCCGGTGCAGTCAGCAATCGTTTGATGCTCGAGATCAACGAGTAGGTCGAGGCCGTACAGCGTGTCGTGGACGCGCAATGCGCGCGCATGTAGCGCCACGCGCGACCGCTGATGACACGGCAACGTTGGCGTGGATCTCGCGCCAGGCCAGATCCGTAGTAGCGCCTGAGGTGGCCCCTGAGGCGGATACTGCGCGGTGCGACAACCAGACCGCCGACTACTGACTGCCAACGAGCAACCGCGCGTAGTTCGTAGTCGTCAGACCAACTGAGTTCGCTGCTGGGTCGAGCACAAAGAACTGCGGATACAGGATCGCTCCGAGAGTCACAGGCGTGCTGGGAATAGCTACCTGCTGCTGGCCAACACCCAGCGCATCGCAGATGACGACATCGGCAAAACCAATGGCAGAGTACTGGCGACAACCGGGCGCCCCCAATGAGCCAAGATCCAGCGGGAACGGTGGTGAGTTGTCGAAGCCGTACGCTGCCAAAGCCAAGCCGTTCCCGGGCGCGCCACTCAGCCACAGCGACAACTGCGCACCCGGAGTCGGAATGCCAGTCACGCCCAATTGAGGGATCAGTCCACTGGAGCCGACGCATCCTTGTCCAAGCAACATCGCATGCGCCTTGTCGACAAAGAAGCACATCGCAGGGTCCGCCCCCGATACTCCTGTCGTCGGCAATGAGGCAGTGCCGCCACCAACCAGCCAGGAATCGATAGGACTGACCAGAGTCTCGCCGAACGAGAGATTCTCAAGCACCGCAGCGTTCTCGGTCACGATCTCGACCAGCAAGTCGCCATGACCCGGCAGAAACTGGAATGTCCCCTGAAGGCCCATTGGAGCCCAGCAAGGCCCAAACCCCTGAGACCAAACGTGGTCTTCTGCTTCGAGAACCGTCGTTAGCGGCGACGTGAAGTTGGCACTGAACGTTGACGAGTGCGGTGCCGTGGTCTGCCCGATTCGCACAGTGATGCGATCGTATCGCAGAGTTCGACTGCCTGAGCGAACGCCCATGGCAACGTCACGAATGACGACCGGAACGTTGGCGAAGACAGCCTCGGGCGTGCGGATCAAGTGACGGACGATCGGATCACTTAGGGGCGACGAACTGTTGGGATTCAGGATGTCGGTGTAGCTAGCGGGAAAGCTAGGGATCGGATTCGCAGCCCACGAATAGACGCAGCATTGCCCGGGCAGGATCCTGGCGCCCGCGAGCAGCACAACGACAACAAGCAGCAAGGTTCTCATCTGGGTGAAGTTAGCGGCCGGTGAAAGCGCCATCGTCGCCAAAGGCTGTGAGACCTGAATAGCACGGCAATGCCCCTGGGCCGAAAGCTCACACCCCGCCGTGGTTGCAAGTTGTTGGCACAATGCGCGCACTTGGAGGCGCGGCAACTCCTGGCTAGGCTCCAACGATAATGACAAAGGGAACACGGCGTCGGGTGGTGTCTGGTGCGTTGTTGCTCGCTGCTGGCTGCGCCAACTTGCAGCCTGAAGACGCGGCGCCGGCACAAGCGCTGCAAGTTGACCCCGCGACGGTCGCGAACTACCCAGGTGCGAAGGCGCTCGCGGACGGCATCGATCGCTCCGGCGAACGTGCGCTGCGCGATGGGGATCGATTGGTGCTGGGGGTTGAGGTTGTGCTTGGCGAGGACGTGCAGCGACATCTGCTCGAGGTGATCGTGCATCGTCAAGAACTCGGCAGGGACATGGGGCGCGTGAGCTTCACGGCCTCGGTTGCAGGGGAGCCGTTGGCTGTGCCCAGTCGGCATTCGCGGCGTCTCGATCTTGAGTTCGTCTTGCGTGCGCCCGATGGCACGGAGCAGCAACGGTCTCGTTTGCACGGAGTACCCGAGTTTGTCGTCGACGAGAGCTTCTTGCCGGCGATCCAGCTGTCACGAGAAGAACATCCGGCGACGTTTTCTGTGGCCTTGTTGCGACTCGTGCAGGTCGCCCAGATGCTTGGTGAAGACGCGATCCTGCAATCGCTGCTGCATCAGGCCGCGAGCGTGCCACTGGATCTCTCGCTGCTGTGGCGGCGCGAACTGATGTTGCTGCCGTACTTCGAGCAGGGTCGCGAAACCGACGTCGTGATGGGCGCCTACGAACTGCCATTCGACCTGTTCCTCAATGACTCTCTACTGGTGCGATTGGTTGCGACCGTTACCGATCCGCATGGGGCGGCGGGTGCCGTTGGCGGCATCGTCGGGCTGCGTGCGCAAGACGCTCGTCATCCCGAACGTCATCTCAAGGTGCAAGTGCTCGGGGCTGCGCGCGGGCCATGGTCCGACTGGCAGCACGATGGTGTGCTTGCCGCGTACGGATACGTCGACGAAGGCGTCGGGCTCGCATTCTCGCCGGACGGTCGCTCGGTTGCGATGCCCGGAGCTGGCGACGATGTTGCGTTGCGCGACTTGACCGCCGTGGATCCGAGCGTGGCGACGATGCTGCTCTGCGAGGGGCGTGCGCAGGATCTGGCGTATCTCGATGACAACACCTTGCTGGTTGCGACCAAGCATCACTTGCAGGTGTTCGATGTGACCAAGCTCGACGAACCGCGACTTCTCGCGAGCCACGAGGTTCCCGACTCTCGCCTATGCGCGCTTGAGGTGGTGGCCGGCGATACTGTGTTTGTCGGTGGTCATGGCTTCGAAATTGCTCGCTGGCGGTTCGCAAGTGATCGCAGCCTGGCACCCCAACGTGAGCAGGTGCAGGCCGTACAGAAGGAGCAGTGGCACGGGAACTCGACGGCTGCCGATGGCACGGTTACGCCATTCACCGGATGGTTCACTCGCAACCACGAGACCGGGTGGCTGTTGGGGGTCGCCGCTGATTGCGTCGTCGCGCGCAGCGACGATGCCGAGACGCAATGGCGCCAGGGTAAGGATGGCGCGTGGCAGCGTCACGAACTCGAACGCGTCGACGAGCCGATGTCTCGCTTGCATCGCCTACCCGACGTGTCCCCGACGCTGCAGTGTGAGCGCGTTAGCAAAGGCGCGCGCATGGTGCGGTCGCCGGTCTCCGGCGCGCACGCATGGGGGCCCGGTCCAGTGTCACTGACTGGCAACTCGCACACCCGCATTCTCAGCTGGGGTGTGCCGTTCGCCAGCTTCTGCCACGGCTTCTCAGCCGATGGTCGCTACTACGCCTACGTCGCGCCGGGCTATCGGTTGTTTGTCGACGTCGAGCGGTTCTTGGCGGCAGAGAAGTAGTCGCTAGCCCGACTCGTGGTTGCGACTGCACCGTCGGCGACGCCGGCGCTGGTAACTAGCGGCGGCGCCGGCAGCCTGATCGTGCCGATCCCACCAAGTGCCCCGGCACCATGACGCTGGGATACTGGGACACTGGGACACTGGGACGCTGGGACGCTGGGACGCTGGGACGCTGGGAAACAACCGAGCGGTCACACGTCAGCGATCAGAAATCGCCGAGGGTGCCTTCGACGCCGTTACTGAGGACGATGTTGGATGGGTTCGCGAGCGTCAGAGCTAGCGACTGCGCCGAGACCATTCCGCCGACCAGTGCCGGTGTATTGGGCAGAGGCACCGAGATGGTGGCGGTGCCGCCAACGTTGGTGGCCGTGCCGCTGGTGAGTAGTGTCGCCAGGTTGATGTCACAACCAGGGGCGTTGATGCCGATGGCCTGCAGAGGCACGGCTGGGCCGCGGGCACCGAAGTAGGTGATCGCGATCGGCGAGATGGGATCGATGCCGGTCGTGGTTAGATCCCAGTTGGTGCCGATGATTGGGCGGGTTGTGCCCGCGAGATCCATCGAGGCCGAGAACGGCCCGAAGCCAGTGGTGATGACGATCGGCAGGCCGGACGTCAGGTCGGTTGCGCCCGGGTCGGTCGCGCCATTGCCACTGCTGAAGCCGACCAGGCAGTCGGCGACCGTCAGCGCGCCGTATTTGACTTCGATGTCGCCGCTGGGGTTCAGCGAGACTTGCACGTTGTTGGCACCCGTTGCAGTGTATTCGGGCACGTTTGTGAACGTGATGTGGAAGACGCCATTGCCGTCGACTTCCGCGTGCACGGTGCCGCCCCCGCTCGCGCCGGGGTTGAGGTCATCCCATAGGAATGCCAGTCTGGTCAGGCCGCTCAGTAGCGCGGTGTTGCTTTCGGTCAGCTCACTGTTGGTTGTCGCCTCGAAGGACAGGAAGCCGTTGGAACTCAAGTAGACGTCGTTGATCAAACCTGGCGTGCAGGGGAATGGCGACGGCAAAGCCAGTGGGAGAACTTGATCGTCACCGATAACCAGCGGCGTGCTGGTTGGCGGCACGATCGCATTGGCGCCTTGGATCTGCACGTAGCCATCACCCGCCCAGAACATCGTGAAGCTGGTATTGGCCAGATCGATCGTGCCGCCGGTGAACACTTCGTAGAACGAACCGTCGCCCATCGGATTGCCGCCACAGGACGCGCCGTACGCGGCGTTGGTGGCGATTGTGCCGCTGCCCGTCGGAGAAGCGTAGACCTCGACGCGGGAGATGGGGCCGCCGGCTTCTTGCCAGCACGGGTTGCCGCTGCTGCCACCGATGCCGAACTGGGTCCCGAAGCGCGTGATGGTGGTTGGTACACCTACAATATCGCTCAGGTATGACCCAGCAGGCGTGCCATACGAGTTGTAGGAAGTAGTGCCGCCGGTGCCTGCTGTGCAGGCGCCGAGGATGCCGATGAAGTCACCGGCCGCGACCGGGATCGCAACGGGGATGATGGTGCCGCTTGTCGAACTGTTGTCGTAGAACAACGTGTTGCCGGTCACGGTGCCCGGGTAGGCGGGCGGTGCTGCGCCGAGCAGGTCGATGACTTCGACGACCTGATGGGATTGCCCGGCTTCGTTCGGCACTCGGAGGCCGGTGATGACGAAGCTGACTGGCGCTTGAAACCAGAAGCCGCGAGTCAGGCCTGCGGTGAACGTGCTACCGAATGTGGGCAGCGGCATCTGTGCTGCTGCGGTGCTGGCGAAGCCGATGGCGGCCAACGCAAGGATAGATAAACGCATGGGTGCTCTGAAGGAAACGAGTTGAGGTGTGGCGCTGCCCGGGGTAGCGCGGCGCACTAACGCTAGACCATGACTGGTACCTAGTCATGCCCCGTGACCCCTCCGAGATGCCCCGATCGTGTCATGTGGCGGGGCCGTTGTGCGTAATGATAGGGTTGAGACTCGAAACACCTCGTGCGACGGGCTGTTCGGGTTCCTGCAACGACGACATCTTCGCGAGGTGCGCGGCAGTAGCTCGCAGGCATTGCAAGATGGCGCAGCATCTATGGGGTCTTATGGGGCCTGGCCGTGAATCGTCGTGACATCACCGAACACGACCAGCTTGCGGAGGGGCGGCAATTGGCCGAGCGCGAACAGGCCCTCGTCGGTCAGTCCGCTGCGGCCCTGCGGTCAGTTGCCGAAGATCGATCGCAGCGAATCCTACGCGCGTAGCCGGTGTGCAGCGTGGACGCGGACGCGGCCGGCCTCAGGCCACTTGCGTGACGAACGCGGCATTCTCGGCGTGATTCGGTCAGATCCCGCGGGCCAACGACACCGTAGGGGCATGAACCACCTCGCAACCGTGCGGTGTCTGGCCTTTGCCGTGCTCACTTCGTTCGTCTTGGCCCTGTCGGCACCGGCCCAACAAGGCGCGACTCCCGGCTCGGTCGGGCTGTCCCAGCCGGGACAGCGCATTGCGATGCCGACCGGGCCTACCGACGTGACCCGCAGCGCCGCCCTCGAGTCGTTCGATGACGGGCTCGGTGGGGGCGGCCAGAACTTCCGCTGCCGCTTCGGCAAAACCGGCATGACCCTCGAGCCGGCGCTCGGTGCTGCGGTAGCCAACGAACATTACGTCACGCTGCGGCCAACCGCTGTCGTCCGCGGCGGACTCGTCGCGGCTAGCTTGCCGGCGTCGGCGGCGCCGGCAAGGAGCGGCATGACCGCGCGCTACCAGCACGCACCCGGCCTCGTCGAGCGCTACGAGGTGACGCCCGAGCACGTCGCGTTGTCATGGGTCTTCGACGAACGCCCGGCCGGCGACAGTGACTTGGTCGTGCGCTACGCGCTCGACACGAACCTGCCTGACCCCGAGGTCGACGCCGACGGCGGGCTGGCATTCGTGATTCCGGGCGTCGGCGGTGTGCGCATCGGCGGCGTCACCGGCGTCGCCGCGGACGGCGCGACCGCCATGGGTGACGTACGCTGGCAGCCAGGCGTGCTCGAGTTGGTGCTGCCGGCCCGCTTCGTCGACGAGGCGACCTATCCGCTCGTGCTCGATCCGGCGATCGGCCCAATCGTGACCGCTGGGACCACCGTGACCCCAATCGGCGAAACGGATGTCGCATATGACGCGACGACGGACCGGTTCCTGATCGTGTACCTGGCCGTGTTCTCCGCGTCCAATTACGAAATACGAGCGCAGCGCGTCGACACGACTAGCCAGCTCGTCGGCAACTACATCACCGTCGCGAACAGCGGCCTGCAATCCAGCGTCTGCGTCGCCAACCTCGACGGACGCGACCGCTTCGGCATCGCGTTCCGACAGGTAGTCGGCAACACGTTCACGGTGCAGTTCGCGGCAGTGACCGGATCGACGGTCAGCCATACGTCCCAGCTTGCGGTTTCGTCGACGAACGACTTCAGCATCGTGGACATCGGCTGCGACGTGAACGCCCCCAACGGCTCGAGCCGCGGTTTCGTTGCCGTCTGGGAGGACGACAACCTCGACCGGATCAGCGGTCGCCGCGTCTACTTCGCCGCCAACGACGTGCTGTTGAGCCCGCTGCCGTTCACAGTGTTCGCCGACGGCGGCTTCACGGTGCCATACTCGTATCACGAGCCCGCCATCTCGCGCGCCGGCAGCGACGCCGGCGACCTGCTAGTCGTCGCCCGCTACTGGTCCGGGCTCGGCCCGGTCAATCAGGTACGCGCTCGCACCGTGTCGAGCGACGGCAGCGCGCCCGGTCCGATCGCTAGTGTGCATACGACAACGGGCGTCATTGACGGAGTCACAGTAGACGGCTACGGCGGCCGGTGGGTCATCGCGTGGGAAGACCCCGCAGCGAATCTGATACCGACACGCTCTGTGCGGGCCGACCCGATGGGACCCGGCCTGCTGCTGGGCACGGTGGTAACGCCGATCGGCGGTGCGCGTCAACCGGCACTCGGCTACACACCGGGACGAACCTGGCTCGGGTATCGGTTGACAGGCATCTCTACCAGCCTTCGCATCGAGGCGCTCGACAGCGTGGCATGCACGACCTGCAACGACGTATTCAACGGTGCGGCTGGCTCCAGCCAGGTCGCGATCGCGACGACGACGTCGGGCGGCGCAACTGACCGCGAGCACGCGCTCGCGACTTGGCGCACGGGCCTCAGCATCTACTGCCAGCTGCTGCGGAGCTACGGCACCGGCTCGTTGGCGAACCTCGGCGGCGCCTGCGGCAACGCTGGCTCGCAGTCGTTCTCCCACGTGCCCGGCATCGGCAGCAGCGGCCTGGTCTGCACGCTGTCGGGCCTGCCGCCGACGGCGTTGCTCACGGTGTTCAACTTCAGCCCGGTCGCGAACGCGGTGCCGTGCGGTCCGTGCCAGTGGACGCCGTTCCAGGTCACGTCGACGCCGCCGATTGTCGGCGGCAGCGCCGCGGTCGAGTTTCCGATCCCGTGCCTCGTCTCGCTGGTCAGCCTGCAGTTCGAGACGCAGTGGACGACGCTCGACCTGTCGCAGGTGCCGTGCCCGCAGTTTCCGGGCATCGTGCTGTCCGAGCGCCAGCTGCTGACCCTCGGGCAGTAGCGACGCGAGACTCGCGCCCCGGGCTCCTCGGATGTCGGGTTCGCGACCAATCACCACGCGCTCGTTGTGGCAGTGCGATGTCGAGCAGTTTCTATGCCGCCAGTTGGCTGGCGACTGGCATACCTCAAGATAGTTACCGAACAGGGATGCGCCGTCGGAGACTGCCACGCGTAGCCGAAGGCAGGACCGCCGTGTTTGGCGGTCGTCGGATTTACGCCTCGAGCTCAGAATTGTCGGCGCTTGACGAAGATGTGGGTGAAGCCGTCCGTCAGCTCCTCGAACGCGACGTAGAGGAAGTTGCCGGACGTTCCGAGGCTCGGGTCTCCCGCCTGCCGCGCCGCGTCGACGTTGAGCTTGTCTCCGTCGACCACCCACGCCGTGCCGGCGGTGTCGAGACGGGCGACGAATACGAACGGGCCTGCGAACAGGTCCGACTCTTCCCAGGCGACATACAGGCTGCCGTTGGCGACCAGCAGGTCCGGGTTGGCCGAGTCGTAGTGGTTTGCGGCCAAGGCGGAGACCGGGCCGCCACCGACGTTGGTCCAGACGCCGCCGGAGCGCTTCATTACGTAGACGTGGCGGGTCGTGCCGCCGCTCGGTGTCGTCGTGTAGGCGACGTGCAGCTCGCCACCGAACATCGCCAGCGCCGGTTTGCTCAGCCCGTTCGCGTCGAAGTCGGAGTCGAGGATGCCGCCGACGTCGTTCCAATTCGATCCGTCGTAGCGGTTGACGTAGAGGTCGGTGCGAGCCTGATCGGAGGCATCGTGCTCCCACTGGGCGACGAAGCGGTCGTTGCCGGCGACACACACCTCGGCGCTGCGCACGAATGTCTCGTATGCGGCCAGGGTCTCGTTGCGGCTTAGCGGCGCGGCTCGCGAGACCGTCGTCGTCGGCGTCACCTGCGTGAAACCGACATCCAGCACCGGGCCCTGCCCGTCCAGCAGGTCGTCCTCCAACCAGGCGACCCACGGGGCGCCGCCGACGTCACATGCGATCGCCGGCTCGAACGCGTCTTCCCCGGGCGGCGCGAACGTCGCCACGCTGACCTCGGCGCCCGAGTTCATCGGGCTCCAGCCGCCGGTCGGGGTCCACGCAAAGCAGAACACGCGGTCGTAGAATTCGGCGGTGCTGCCGCCGGAGACCCCGGCGAGGCCGAACGCAAGGTAGATCGTGTTTCCGTCGCTGCAGAACGAAGGCGCGTGGTACGACGTGAACTCCATGTTGCCCGCCGACGGATCCGCCGCCGACGCGCCCCAGGTCGAGCCATCCCACTGGTTCAGGGCGACCTCGAAGCTCGCGAGGCGGTAGCCGACCAGCGGGTCTCCGGCCACGAACAGCATCGTCGGATCCTCGGCCTCGACGCCGTTCGCGCCGATCTGGTCGCCGACGCGCACCCAGTCCGTGGCCAAGGCCATCGCTGTCGTGAACGACCAGGTGAAGTCGGCGGCCATCGAGTTACCGGCTAGGTCCATGCAGGCGCTCGACACCGTGACCGTGTAGGTCGTCAGCGCCGTCATCGGGGCGGCCGAGAAGAACGTCGCCGTGTTCGACGGCGCGTCGTAGGTCAGCGCGCCGGCGAGTGGCGGGGAGATGGCCAGGTTCGCCTGAACGATCGTCGAGGCGTCCATCGCGGCGCCAAACGTGAACGAGATCGTCGCGTCGACGGCGACGTTGGCCGCTGCGTTCGAGGGACTCGTGGCGGCGACAGTCGGGTTCGCAGCCGCCGGCGGGTTGCCGCCGCCGCTCTTCTTGCAGCCCAACGTCATCGTCGTTACCAGGATCATCGCCGCGATGCCGAGCGATGCCAATTCTGTCCTTGGCCGGTTCATGCATTCAAATCTCGTGGTCCGGCGGTTCGTCGGCAATGCACAGGAGTTCGTACTCAGTCAGGGCACTTGATGGGGTCGGGCTGCGATGATTCGTGAGGCGCGGTGGGGGCGCGGTGTGGCACTCAGAGCATCTCCCCCCGTCGAGATTCGCTCCTCACGCGCGATTGGTTCGGACTTGTAGTTAGCGGCGAGTCGTATCTAGCTCACTTGTTGCGGCACGAACGAATCGCACGCCACGCATTCGGTTCGGAGTCTCGCTTCGGAGTTGCCGCGGCGTGCGTTGCTAGACCGCAATCCAGCGCGCTCATGCGGAGGTTTTGTCGTTCGAGGTTTTGTTGTTCAAGGTTTTGTCGTTCGAGGACTCAGCGACGTGCGTCGCACGTTTCTGCGGCTATTCTCCACTTTCCGACTCCGGTTTTTCGGCCGCCTACGCCCATGAACGACACCGTTGACCCCTCCCCCGACGAGCCGGGGTCTCGTGACCCTGAGATGCCATCTTCTCTCTCAATGCCTGAGCAAACTACCAATGCGGTGGACTTGCAGCAGCTCTGTGAGCAATTCTATCCGCTGGTGCAGCAACGGGTGCATCGCATGCTGGCGCGCGACATCCGCCGGCAAAGGGCTTGGCTGGGAGCGTTGTTGAGCACCGGCGACGTGGTTCACGACGTGTTTTTGGGGGTTGTGCGCGACCACGGCCAGCTTCGTGGTCGATCCGATCGCGCGACGATCGCCTATCTTGGTCGGCTGGTTCGCAATCGCTTGATCGACACGGTCCGCCATCACCAGGCCTCGCGTCGCGACGCTCGCTTGATCGCCCGGGACGTTGGCGACTGTTCGAGACCGCAACGATCACCCGCTGCGGAGGCTGTTCACGCAGAGGAGATGGCACAATTCCATCGTGCGCTGGCTGAGTTCGAAGAACGGGAGCGCGCGATTCTGCAAGCTCGCTTGGAGGACCGCGTGCGGTTCGATTCGCTCGCCAAGACCTTTGGGTATGCGTCTGCTGACAGTGCCCGCAAGGCGTTTCATACCCTGCAGGCGCGGTTGGTGACGCGCATGCAGGTGGGACGGGGTCAGTGAGTGAACTTCCAGAAGACCCGTCGGTCAGTCCAGATGTGTTGGCGCAGTTGGTCGAGCAGGTGCTGTCGGCGCGTGCTGCAGGGGCGACCATCGACTTACTCGACTTGTGCGGATCGGACTCCGGCATGTTGACAGCGTTGCAGCAGGCTCTGCAACAGATCGAGCGCTTGCCAGGCATGTTCCAAGGAGCACATGCGCCCGATCCAGCGATTGGGACCGTGCTTGCTGGCCGCTTCCTCATCGAGCAGTGGATCGGATCTGGCGCCATGGGAGTGGTCTACCGTGCGACTGATCAAGACCTGGGACGTGACGTGGCGGTCAAACTGCTGCGTCCAGAGCTGCCCGCTGGCGAGCGTATGGCCAAGCGACTGTCGCGCGAGGCGGAAGTCCTGGCGGACATTCGCTCCAGGAATGTGGTGACAGTTTTTGATCGCGGCGAGACCAATGACGGACGGGTCTTCGTGGTCATGGAGCTGCTCGATGGCCTCAGTCTCGCGTCGTATCTATATCCTGACCAAGAGGTGTCAGGGTCGCCCATGCCTGCTAGTAGTGCTCAACGGGCTGCACAGCTGGCTCAGTTCTTGAAGCAGTTGGGCGTGCCGACGCGATCGCCACGCAGCGACCTCAGGCAGATCGTTCACTGGATGGTCGACGCGTGCGATGGTCTGCAGGCGGCGCACGAGGCCGGAGTCGTACACCGCGATGTAAAGCCATCCAATCTGTTCCTCGAACGCAGTGGCCGCGTCGTGGTGCTGGACTTCGGGATCGGCTCCAGCAGCGCGACTGCGACGCTTGGTGGTGCTGGATCGCCTGTGGGGACGCCGGCCTACATGGCGCCCGAGCAGTTGACGGACGTTGCGCTGGATGCGCGCGCCGATGTCTATGGTCTTGCCGCGACGCTCTACCACTTGATCAGTGGTCGTCCGCCGTTTGCAGGCTCGATTGCGAACGTGCTGCAAGGCGTGTCGCGCGCCGAGCCTATACCGCTGGATCGATTGCGTCCCGCGTTGCCAGCGGACCTTGTCGCCATTGTTGAAAAGGGCATGGCGCGTGATCGCACCGTTCGCTACGAATCGATCGCCTTGCTGCGCGAAGATCTCGCCGCGTGGCTGGATTATCTGCCCGTTCGTGCGCGGCGAAGGCCCATGTGGCTGCGCGCGACACGCCGTGCGGCTCGCAACCCCGGCGTGCGCGCCGGCGCAGTGGTGTTGGTCTGTACCCTGGCGGCGGTATTCTGGTGGCAATGGTCGGTAGACGCACAAGTGGTCGCCAATCAGGACTGGCTTGCTGCCTTGGACCGGATTGGTCCATCGCTCATCAATGATCTACCGGCAACTCGTTCTGGCAATGCGATCTGCCAGAGTTCGATACAACGCGAGCATCTCGATCGCATGGTGCAGTTGGGCGTAGCACCTGGTGTGTCGCGCGCGTTGCGCGCGATGCATCGCCTCGATGGTGGCGACTTGCTTGGCGCGGCTGCCGATATCCAGTACATCGCGGATCGGGGCAACGCTCCGTTCGCCGCGGCGGCTGCTGCCCGCCATCGTGAGGGTCATCGTGAACTCGACGGCATCCTGACGGACGAAGCTCCGCGCGTTGGTGGTCCCGACGATTGTTTCCTGGCGTGTATCTATGCCATGCGTCTCGCGGACGCCGCACCCACTTGGATCGCTCCCATGTTGGATGGCTCTGGTGCCGTCGGTGAGCGAGGTTTTGCCGACTTGCGGGTCGTGCGGCGATTCCACGAAGCATTCGTGTTGCCCGGCGATGACCAGGTGCGCGAGTTCCAAGCCGTGCTCGGCGAGGTGGCTCGCATCAACGGGCGGCGCGGAAGTGCATCGGGCTTCCTGCTCCATGTGCGGGCGAACGCCCTGTTGCGCTTGGGCCGTTTCGCGGAAGCCACTGAGGCTGCGGCGCTTGGTCTGCAGGCCAATGCCGATGACTATCTGTTTTGGCTGGCTAGTGGTGCAGCCGCGTGGCGTTCCGGGCGACGCGAGCAAGCATTGCAGTGCCTAGATGAAGCCATCCAACGGCAGCCCTCTTCGCTGCGTTCGCATCGACTGCGCAACGATGTCTTGGTGTCGCTTGGTCAGTTTGCGCGCGCTGAGGCCGCGCTTGCCAATACTCCGTGGCAGGTTAGTGGTCGTGGTGCGTACTGGCGAGAGCTCCAGAATGGGTTGTTGCTCTATGAGAAGGCCTGGGCGCTGCGTCACGACGAGTCCGCTGCTCAGGCCCCGCAGGAAGAGCGACTGGAGGCAGCGCCGTCTGACGAACTGTTCCGAAGTGCGCGTGAGCACTTTGTCGAAGCAAACCGTCTGGTCGGAGCCCTCCATTCACTTGAAGAAGTGATTTGCAGCTGCTTGCTCGGTGACGATGTTTCCTACGCAGTGCTCTTCCAATTAGCAGCTGCCCAGCCGCTCGATGCGGCCACGCTCGAGCAGGTTTCGTATCTCTTGCCGGCAACGTTCACTACCGCAGAGGTAGCCGCGTTGTCACTGTTGTTCCGTTCTCAGTCTGCTGCGCTCGATGGGCGCGATCGCTGAGCTTTCCTTGCTGTCGTTGATGCCATGAGCAACCTTCTCACACTCGCCAAGTCCACACTATCCGTTAGCCTATTGGGTTCACTGCTGGCTCAGAATCCGGCTTTGCCGCTCGTGCCACTTCCTACTCGTGGGGTGCTGCCAACCATGCAGGTGGGAATGGTGTTCTCCTCTTCACCAGGGGACATCGCACTCAAGGGTGCGGGGCGCCGGGCGGTCATTGATCAATATCCTGGGGTTGCTTCCGGCAACGTGCGCGACTTCACGGCTGCAGCGCTGAGCGCGTGGGTGTTCGCGGAAAAAGGCGTCAATTGGACGGCTCTGATCGATGGCATTTCGACCAGCAACGACAATCTGACGTTGGTGTTCGATTCGAGCGCTGGGGGAGGCGGAATCTTCCGGATCTGGCAAGCAGCTGGAACGGCTTGGGCGATGTTGAACCTGTCACTTGTAGGCTCGACGCAAGTGGGCGGTGCTGATGTCGTCGGCTACTACTTCGACAACCCCGGCTTTCCATCGCAGTTGCGCACTGCGGTCTACTTTGAGCACGTCATTGGCGACTATCGCGACGGTCAGCTCCTAGCGCCGACTGGGTTGGCTTCGATTGAGGCCATGGACGCCGCGATGGGGCTTATTGAGGCCAGCGGTGGCCGTATCCAGGCCGGTATCGTTGACCGTGTCAACGAACTGTACTTCACGTTGACGCCAGCCAGTGCGCAAGCACTGCACGCAACCGGTGCTGTCGCGGCATCAGATGCATTGGACGGTGCAACGATCCTTGTGGCGAACTATGACCCGCAGAGTGGCTTGATCGTCGACATAGAAGTTCAAGCCACTGGCGGTTCTTTGGGGCTGCCAGAAGGGGCCGACATTGATGCCTTGGCGATGGGGTTTGCGCCCGTGTCGCCGGTGTTTCCGGCAGAGTCGACACTGCATCCATTGGTTCCCGGCTCCTTGTTCTATGTGCTTTCGCTAGCCGCAGGTGGTCCCGATGACCAGCTCTTCGTAGTTGCCGAGCCAACCCAGAATCCCGGCACGGGAGGGGGAGCTACGACGCCAATGGGCGGGCGGAGGCGGCCACTACATAATGAGCAGGGCAAACCGTTGCTTGGGCCAGCTGGAACGCTGACCGGCAACGTCAAGAGCGCTTGCGCCCACGACCCGGAGAGCCTCATTGAATCCCAGAACTACGGTGTTCCTCGCAACGACAACATCACTGTGGCGCGCTCCAATCTCAGCTTGTTCGCGACGGAGAAGCTCGGCGTTCCCGTGCCCATTCTCAACCCCAACCAATTCGATTCCTTCGACTTGCACGGGACCGTTTCAGGTTGGGGACAGGCAATGGCGGAGCCGTCGCTGATGTTCCTGTGGATTCGCTGCGATGGTGTCGACTCCTGGAAGGTCCTGCCGACAAGGGGAGCGAACGATCATGTCTACGATTTCACGACGCCCGTGACGTGTGCTCGCAATCAAGATCCGACTGCCGCGGGGCGAAACTTCTACACGATGTCGGTATGCACGGTTCCGCTGAGCAATCTCAGCGCCTTGCACTTCTCTGTGCAGTTGGACTTCACGCGAAGGCAGTAGTTGCAGGCGGAGTAGGACATCCGTCTGCGGCTCCGACTCAGAGCCAGAGTGGATGGAGCCCGCGAGTTTTGCTGACCGGTTTTTGAGTGGTGACCGCCTGAGTTCTTGAGCGCATTTCCATCCGCGCTCAAGAGACTCAGGATGAACCAAAAACTCAATCACGCCGGCCAAACCGGCATCTCGCGCATCGCAACGTGCGCCTCCTTCTTTGCCTTTTGCGTTGGTGTCGCTGCGCAAGTAGGACCTCAAGATTCGCGCTACCTCGCAACGGTTGGGGCGGGCGGCTTGATGGTCGCGACCGAACCGACGACGCAGACCGTGCTTGCCCTGGCGGACCAGGGCGGCGGCCAGATGCAGACACGACGATTCAATGGTTCGTCGTTTGTCGGAGTTGCTACCACGGGGCCGTCATTCCGTGCGCTAGCCGCGTTCTCTGCTTGCTCCTCGACCCAGATGGTCTTGTTTGGTGGCGCGTTCCCCACTGGTGGGGCTCCCTCCGGACAAACCTGGCGTTGGAATGGCAGCTCTTGGCAGCAACTGGCTTTGTCGGTGTCGCCGTCGGCGCGCTCTAGTGCTGCTTGCGCCCAGCTAGGCAGCGGTGCAGCGGTCATGTTTGGTGGTAGCAATGGCACCACGTTCCTCGGTGATACGTGGGTCTTCACGGGTAGCCAGTGGTCCCAGCTGTTTCCGACGTCATCGCCCTCGCCGCGAAATGGTGCTGCAATGTGCTCTGACGGTGCCGGTGGCGTCCTGTTGTTTGGCGGTCAGAATGCCAGTGGCGTGTTCCTCTCGGACACTTGGAGGTTCAACGGTACCAACTGGAGCCAGCTGGCCACCGCGCAGCAACCTCCCGCCCGTGTCTTCGCCGGCATGGATCTGGACGTGCTGCCGACGCTGGCTGGCGTCGCCCGGCAAGATGTGATCTTGATGGGGGGTGTCGTCGTAAATGGGAGCACGGATGTTTGGCGCTTTCGTGCTGGAGCATGGTCAGTGATCCCAGGCCTTTCCTTCAATTCGGCAAGCACGCTGGTCAATGTCGCCACCGACGCCGTGCGCAATACAGTGATCGCGGTTGACGCTGTGATCCCAGTTCCAGCAACCAGCTGCGGTTCAAATTTCACCCAGTTTGGCACCGCGTGCGGCTGCGCGACTTCGCTGACCGGCAGCAGTCCCACGACATCGATTGGAGCAACGTTCTCGGTCGCTGCTACCGGTCCGGGCGGTGCGTTCCTGTTCGTCAGTTTTGACCCACAAGCAGCACCTGGCGCTGGTTTCCCGGTGCCGGCGCCCTTCCCAGCAGGCTGCGCGCGCTTCATTGGAACGGCAGCTGGAGTCGCGGGAACGATTGGTGTGGCACTCGACGCTACCGGTAGTGGCAGCTTCTCCGTTGCCGTACCTGCGAACCCCATATTCCTCGGTAGCCGTCTCAACTATCAGGCGTCAAACTTTGGCGTGTTCTGCTTGAGCAACGCACTCGAAGTTCGCGTCGGCAACTAGACAACAGCAGGGGGAAGGCGCGATCGCCGCGCCCCCTCTGGGCAGTTGATGCGCATCCACACGGCATGAGACATGCCTTGGATCCCTGCGGCATGGGCTGATACCTTCGCCATCCGCCAAAGGCGACTTGGGTCACTTCCCTGCGATTCAATGCGAGTGGCTGTTTTGATTGCATGAACCAGGCCATGGGCTGGTTCGCTCGCTGTGGCACTCCGGATACTCCCGCCCGCCGACAAAGCTCTGTGTTAGCGTCCGTTCTTTCCAGGCGTCAGAGAGCATGAGTCGCAAGCCCACCATCCTCGAGTTGTTTCTCTCCTTCGAGGGACGCTTGCCACGCAGTGGCTTTTGGGTCGGGTTCGCCATCCTGCTCGTGATCGGGATTGGCGTGACGATCGCGAAGGGTGTCTTCGCCGGAATCGCCATCACCGATGCACAACCTTGGTGGAGTGTCGGCATCGGCTTCGTGTTGATGCGGTTGTATGCGCCGCTTCTCGTGAAGCGGCTTCATGACCGGGGTCGATCTGCGTGGCTGGCCGTGGTTGCTGTTTCTGCGTGGGCGTTCTCGAGTGCGTTCGCTCCGTGGTTGTGGCCACTAGTACACCACAATGGCCGCTCGCTGGTTACTGCGGAGCTGTCCATTGTCGCTTGGGTAGTGTCGGGGGTTGGCGCCGGCTGCTCCTTGTGGCTGCTCGTCGAAGCTGGGTTGCTCGGTCCACGTGCGTCGGGTGCAAAGTACGAGAGCAGCGCGCATGCCTACCATGGGCATTGGCGTGGCCTGGCAGAGTGCGTCGGTGCATGGTGCTTGGGCGTGTTGCTCGCGCTACTCCCCGGACCTGACTCGGAGTTCTTCGCGTATGCGATCGAGAGCAGGATCGAGATCCATCTTTCCTTGCCGGCAACGGCGGATGCCGAGGCCCGTTCGCAGGAGTTGATCGGTGAGATGCTCAAGGTCGATGGGGTCGCTTCGATCAGCTCTCGAATGGGGCGATCGGGCGCGAGCTATGAACTCATATTGGCGGCAAATGCCGACGCGGTAGCCATCGCGAAGCAACTGGAGATTCTGGCGCAGGCGCGCACGAAGAAGTCCGGAGCGGTCATGCAGCGGGGGCGATTGCGCTGGGAGATCGCTTGCGATGCGCTCCATTCGATCCACCCGTTCGTTCGCGATCGCACGCGAACGCTCTTGTTGCATGGCGGCGACTCCGAAGCCAACCTCACGGCATTGGCGGATGCGCTCGAACGCGATCCGCGGATCGCCTGGGCCCGCATCGCTGGAGCTCCGCGCCGAATCCAGATCGTGGCGGGACCGGAAGAGCGACTCAGGGCGTACGGGCTGACAACCGCCGAGCTCGAAGCCTCGGTTCGTCAAGCCGTCGCCGCCCGAGATGGGCCGGAGGATACCGCAGCAATCGAGACAGCTGTGGTAGCCAGTCGCGATGGCGCAGTTGTTCGAGTGGCGGACCTCTGCAAGGTGCAAACAGAAATCGCGTGGCCTCACGTGTATCTACCCGAGCACAGAGGCGGCGTGGTTCGCATCATGCGCACGGCGGACGCCTCCTGGGACGAGGTGCACGCTGTCGTTCAGCGTCTGGGGTCGCCGCTTGCTGATCGCGTCGAGATGGTGGACGAGACCAGAGCGGGCAGGCGTGCGGCGCTGACCTTCTCGACGTCACGCGACTTGCCGGCAGAGGCCTTCCTCAGGGAGGTTGGCCAAGTGCTCGAATGGTTGCACGGGACCTTGCCGCCGCAGGTTGTTTGTCTGGCGCGGTGCCGCGGACTCGCCCCCGGGTCTCCGACCCGTGCTCGCTGTGAAATCGAGATCCTGGCCGGTGGCAACTACGAGTGGCAGGTGACGGATCTAGAACGGAAACTCAAGGCGTTCGCGTTCCCTCCTGGCATCGACGAGGTCGAAGTCGAAGTCAAGACCGGGAAGCAACTAGAACTGCGTCGCGAGATCCGTTTGCTCGGCGAAGACTGGGGACAGTTGCAGGAACTCGAGCAGGGCGTGCGCGCGGCGCTCGATGCGATCGAAGGTATGGAGATCGTTGGCGCGAGTGTGCTTCGTCACGAGGCGGACCTGGCAGTGACATTCGATCGCGAGAAACTCCGGGCACTCGGAATCTCAATCGAGCAAGCGGAGGCGCAGGTTGCGGTGGCATTGCGAGCCGCTTCCCGTCGCCCTTCGGCAGTCCAAGCGCTGTTGAGCTTGAGACTGACAACCTCCGGTGGGCTTTCCGTGCCGTTCGCAGACGTCGCGGCAGTCGGGCCCTCGAGCGCCTTGGTGAGGCTCGCGCATCTCGGCGTGCACCGCGGTGTCCGGATTCGCTGTCGAATCGAACCCAAAGCATCGAGAGCAGGCGTAGATCTGCGAACGAAGCAGGCTCTCGCTGCACTCAGAGCATCTACTCCCGTAGAGATTCGCTACTCAGGCGCGGCTGGTTCGGACTTGTAGTCAGCGGCGAGTCGCTTCAAACACTGGCATGCTGGACATTCTCTACTGGACTGTGCGTCTGACGCTCGTCGCCACGTGGGTGGTCGTCGCGGTGCGGGCTTGGCAGTGGCGAAGCACTGTGCGCAGGGTCTGGTTGGGCTACAGCGCGTTGGCGTTGTTGTTTGCGAGCATGCGAGCTTGGCGTTGGAACTACGCATTGCTGGACGCTGCCCGCGGGGTCTTGAAGCGCGCCGGTGTCTATGACGATCGCATCTGGTTCAAACTGATCCTCGCGGTCGGCTTGATCCTCTTCCTCGTGGTCGTCGCTCGCGTGATGCGTCGGATCATGCGAGAACCTGCGGCGCTACTGTGTGGCGTTGCTCTTGGAATGCAGGGCACGCTGTTGTGTATTGAGACGATGTCGCTAGACGATTTCATCCCGCAGTGGTTCTGGCAGCAGCCGGTGCGATACTTGGTCGAAGGTTGCTTTGCCGCCGTTGCCTTGGTTGCTCTTCGTCGTCGAAGCGAGCCGAGCGAACGCTGAACTGAGCGAAATCGCATGACTACCTTCGCGATGGCGATCCGCACGATACCCGTGCCGAGCAGGGTCGAGTCGCCCGTGGGCGACACGGTCACCCTTGTAGTTTGGGCTGTGCTGGCATGCTTGTCGCTGCGGCTGGTCTGGCGGTTGCCGGCAAGCGTCCGCGGAGCCTGGTACGTGGTGGCGATCTACTGCACGGTGGTGGCGGTCGACAAGTTCGTCGACCTGCAAACGGCCTTCTACCAGACGGTGCGATGGAGCACGGAGGTGCTCGATCCGTGGCTCGGCTTGCGCCAGCATCGGCTCGTCGTGCGGGTGCTGTTGTTGGTGCCGGCGACCATCGTTGCGGTCGGCGGCACCGTGGCTCTAGTGCGTCGTGACCGCAATATTGATCGAGCCAAGAAGCTGGCGATTGGCGGCCTCGTGCTGGTGCTGGTGTTCGTCGCAGGTCGGCTGCTGCCGGGGCTTCGGTGGCTGTTCAGCGAGGCAGTGTGCTGGGGGCTGGAAGCCGTGGCCTGCCTGTTGATCGCGGCGGGCCTCCGGTTGGGGTTCCACAACGTACGGTGCCAGGCACAGAAGTAACCTGTTCGTTCACGCCCGGCGACGTGCACACGGTTCTCGAAACCGCGGCTTGATGCCCTGCGGCATCGCATCACCGCCCGAACGCGAACGTGTTGCATCTGTGCCTGGCACAGTACGGTCACCTGCGGTGCGGGTTGACGGATGATTGCGGGGGCATGATTGTGCATCTTCTGGTTCGGGTCGCCCGAACCGCACCCCATCTAGGAGAGGATGATGAGATCTGTGCTGGTTCTGTTCCTGGTTGTGATCGCTGGCCTGACATGGCTGCTTGTCAGCGGCGGCGCCCGGCAGGATGCAACTGCGGTGCCTGCGACACTGGTGGCCGCCGGCGATGTCGCGGAGGCGGAAGAGGGGGGTAGTCGGGTTGCGACTGCTGGGGGCGGGTTGCCGGTGCGAACGGAAGGCAACGCGTCCTTACAGCGTGATCGGGTGCCGGCCGCCTCGGGTGCATCGGTCGCCGCCGACACGCTGAGTAAGGATACATTCAAAGAGGGTCGCTGGCTCTTGCGTGGCTTCGTCATCGACTCGAATCGTCGCCCGATCGTGGGGGCCGAAGTGACCGTTCGATCACGTGAATGGTCGAGCGGCATGCGCGCTGGCGACAAGACGCAGACGGACAGCGAAGGCCGGTTCGGCGTGGTCTGTTGGGATCCACGGATCCGGGTAACGGCACAGGTACCTCATGGCGGCCGCAGCGACGATATTGCAATCGATGCGCCCGTCCCTGATGCCGAATGGCCAGTCGTCGACGCGGAGCTAATGGTGCACGACCGCGCTGCGTTGTCCGGAATCGTCCGCGATGCCGACGGCCAACCGCTCGAAGGCGCGAGCGTTCGCGCGGTGCCAAACCCTGCGAAGCTGAAGAACGGTACGCGCGCCGCCAGCTCCGAGCGGGTTTTGTCCGACATCGACGGGCGCTTTGAGCTGCTGCTGCCGGCTGGCAGGAGCTATGTCGTGCGCGCGCGTCGCGACCGGGTCGAGACGGTCGCAGTCTACGTCGATGTCGTTGCGAACGTGATGTCGAGCGTCGAGTTGGTGATGCCGGGGGCTATCGGCGTATCTGGGCTCGTGTTGCTGCCTGATGGTCGCCCGGCGAGCGGCGGCGAGGTCCTCACGTGGCTCGACGGGCCGAGGGGAGCCACTCGCATCAAGGTCAAGAGTGAGGACGATGGCACGTTCAAGTTGGTCTTGCCCACCTTCGGAGACTACCTCCTGGTTGCCAAGGGCAAGAAGGGGCTCCGGGCCGGTTTGATTCCGGTGCACTTGGGTGCCGCACAACCCCGCGTCCGGCTGACGCTACAGCTGGTTCAGCCCCACAAGCTGCATGGCCGCGTCGTCAATGAAGGTGGCAAGCCAATGGCCGGCTTCGAGGTGTTTGGCGTTGCGCAACGATCGCCGGGAGGTTCCCAAGCCCAAAGGATGCTTGAGATAGAGGTCGCTGGCGTCGCCGATTCGGTTCGTACGGCCCCCGACGGATCGTTCACTCTGGCGGTGGCCCCTGACCACACCTACGGCGTGGCTGCGAAGGGCTTTGATGGTCCGCAGCCCATCGAAGGCTGGGTCCACAACGTGCCGGCTGGCACGGACTCCATCGAGATCGAGGTCCGTGCCAAGTCGGGTGCTGTCATTGGTCGGGTGAAATGCGATGACGCGCCGAAGAAGAGCCCTGCCTATCGCGTTGAGCTGATCTTTCAGGAGGGTGACGTGGCCCATACTGAAGATCCGTTTGCGGAGATCCACGGTTCCCTGTTCAGGTTGCCGCCGCGGATGCCGGGCGAGAGATTCTGGATCCGGGTTGTGCCGAGTGATTCCGGCTATGCACCATGCCGCAGTGAGCAGTACGTGGTCGGCAAGGGGCGCAGCGGTCTCAGCTTCAAGTTGCAGCCGTGGGCCAATGTGCCGATCCGAATTGTTGACGCCGATGGCTCGCCGATCGTTGGGCGGCAGGTGACGTTGCAGCAGGGCGGTCCACTCGGACATCGTGCGACTGGAGCAACGGACCGGGCGGGGCGCATCACGCTGCAAGCAGTGCCTGGCTCGACCAAACTGTTCGTGGCCAGCGAAGACGGCGACGTGGAATTGACGGGGTTGGCTGCCGTGCCCGGTGCAAACGCCGAGGTCGCGCGTCGCTTGCGTTGACGCTCAATCCAAGGTCAAGCGCGCGGTGCGAAGCGTGAGCCACTCCTACGCATCACGTTGCGTCTGCGGGTCAAAGGCTACAAGTGAGAGGTGCGGTCGATCAGTCAGCCCCGCGACATGGCGGCGGCATGTGGCGGCGGCCGCGGTCTTTTCAGAAGCCGCGGGACAGCAGGCCTGGGTTGGCATTCCAGGGATTGCTCCGGCATCACATCCTCTTCTCTGTTCGATCCAGGTATCCCATGCGCCTCTGCCTTGCCCCTTTGCTTCTGCTCTCGATCACCATCCAGTTGCCGGCACAACTGATCCCCAACGGTAGCTTCGAGGCGGGCCAGGTCGCCTGCCCAGCCAACCAGGGGCAGCTGCCAGCGCCGTGGTTTCAGGCGGGCCTGAACCCCGGCGGCGCCGATCTCTACTCAACCGACTGCAATACCGCCGGCGGCCTGGACGCATCCGCGTGGGCTCACTTCGCCGGACTGCCGGGCGCCGCCGAGGGGCTGCGCTTTGCCGCCGCGTGGTCGTTGCCACAACCTTCGGAAGCGATTGGCACCGGGCTGGCGAGCACGCTGACTCCTGGCACCCACTACGTACTCTCCGGCGCGTTCGCCGTCGGTTCCGTGCATACCGGCGTCGACCCGTATGACTTCCACCTCGCGCCGCAGCAGAATAGCTGGCGCACGGCGGGAGCCGCGATCGGACAGCTCGGCAACTTTGCGCGCCACGATGCATGGACTTACGACTCGATCGGGTTCTTGGCGCCGAACGCGTTCTCCGCCGACTTCCTCGTGCTGGATCCGGGCAATTCAGGCAGCAACTACCTCGCATGCGATGACCTCGTGCTCAAGGCCACCCGGTTCGGTCGCGTTGGCGCCGGCCTGCCGGGCGCGAACGGCCCGGTGCTGCTGTCGGGCTCGGGCTCGGTGCTACCGGCGACGACCGTGACCTACACGGTTAGCAACGCTGCGCCCAACACGATCGGGGCCCTGGGCTTCAGCTTCACGCGAGCAGACTATCCGTTGTTCGGCGGCCTCCTGGTTCCCAGCCTGTCGCTCGGCAGCGTGTACTTGGCCATCGATGGTTCGGGCAACGCGAGCTTCTCGCTGACCTGGATACCGGCACTGGCCGGACTCAAGCTCTACAACCAGGCTTGGCTATTCGACCCGAACCCAGTCGGGCTCGCGGCGTCTGCCGGCTTGGTTACGTTCGGCTGAATCGGTAGTGCCGGCTGAGTAAGAACACATCCAAACTCATCACTGGCGTCGGTGTGTATTCGGTGCCGTTGTTGGCGAGCGTCGTAGCAAGGCAGTCCCTGCCCATGGCCTTGGCGAGAGCATCGACGGGTTCGTTCAAATACCATCCCAGGCATGAAGCTCTATCGACAGTTCGACACGCAAGCCCAGCTGGACGCGGAATACGACGTCGATGGTCAGACCCCGGACTTCCCGATGATCGTCAAGCAGTTGCTCGACAAGAGTGCCGAGGCCCGCGCGACGCTGCCGCACACCGCTGACGTGCCCTACGGTCCGACTCGGAGCGAGACGCTCGACGTCTTTCATGCGGCTTGCAAAGACGCCGCCAAGCCGCCGGTGCTGGTGTTTTTTCACGGCGGCTACTGGCGGCAGCTCACCGCCAAGGAGTTCAGCTTTGTGGCGCTCGGGCTCGCGCGAGCTGGAGTTACGGTCGTCATCCCAACACACGCGCTCTGCCCCAACGTGACGATCGACGAGATCACGCGCCAGGCCCGCGCGGCAGTGGCGTGGACTGCGCGGAACGCGGTTGAGATCGATGTGGATCCGTCACGCTTGTTCGTCGGTGGCCACTCAGCGGGTGCGCACCTCACGCTGACGAGCCTCTTGACCGACTGGTCGGGCGACTACGGCCTTGCTGATCCGATTCGAGGCGCCGTCCCGATCTCGGGGCTCTATGACCTACGTCCGCTGCCGTTCACTTGCGTCGGACCCTCGCTGCAACTCACAGCCGCGCAGATCGAGAGGAACAGCCCCATGCTTCTCGAGCTGCCGGACAAGGCGCCGCCCTTGCTCGCGAGCTACGGCGAGGCCGAGACCGCGGAATTCCGAAGGCAGAGTGAAGACATGCTCCGGCGCTGGCGCGAATGCGGCCTGACGGCCGAGACGCTTCGACAGCCCGGCCGCAATCATTTCACCGCGATCACCGACTTGATGCAGCACGACTCCATGTTGACCCGCTCCATCGCAGACTTCGTCGGCGTCTAGCGGCACCCACGTACGGTGCCCAACGTACGGTGCCAGGCACAGAAGTAACCTGTTCGTTCACGCCCTACGGTGCCCAACGTACGGTGCCAGGCACAGAAGTAACCTGTTCGTTCACGCCCGGCGACATGCAGATGGTGACCGAAATCGCGGTTTCATGCCCTTTGGCATCGCGTCACGGCCAGGCGGCGAAGGTGTTGTTTTTGTGCCTGGCACAGTACCTGTACTGTGCCTGACACAGTAGCCGATGCTACAGCGAGAACGGCGTCATCATGCCACGGCTGGCAGTGATCAGCAGTCCCGTCGAGGTGGAAGCCGAGTCGATGAACAACGTCTGCCACTGACCCTCGGTCCCGTTGAGCGCCGGGTTGTTGGGGATGCTGATGCTCAGCGAGTTCGATGCGGGCATCGAGACAAGGGCTCCGCCCCATGGCAGTGCCTGGTTCCAGCAGAAGCCGAGCAGCGTGGCACCGACCTGTGGACTGCCGGCTGGTGCGAACACCTGGAGCGTCAGGAACGGGAAGACCGCGGTTGGACTCGCGTTCGATGCCGTGATCTCGACGGTCGTTCCGATCCAGGTCCCGCCGGAAGTGATCGACAGGGACGGGGCCCCGAAGCCGGTGGCTGGCGTCTCGCAGCCGTAGTACACGGGCGCTGGTGAAACGGCCGCCAGTGCCAGGTCCGCCATGAGGATGCCGTTGCCGCTGTTGACCTCGAAACCGGGCGCCTCGACATCGAGGCAGCTCGACTCGAGCGCCGCACGGATTTGGGCGTTGTTGAGCGTCGGGTTGCGTTCCTTGAGCAACGCCGCGATCGCTGCCGCGTGGGGCGCGGCTGCACTGGTGCCATAGAACGGGTTGAGCCCACTGCCCGGCGGCAGCGTGGTGACGCCACCGTCAGCCGCAGTTAGTGCCGGCGTTGGAACCGTGACACCGCCACTCGAAAGGAAGTTTCCGGGGGTGATCGGCGTTCCGTCCGGGTTGTAGAACATCTTGTGCGGACCATCCGAAGAGGACGTCTCCGTCATCGACGAGGTCGAGAACGGGTTGGGGAACACGGCCGGGGCTTCGGTCGCCGCGACGCAGATGCAATTGGGGGTGCCGGCGTGGCCGATCGTCTGGCCTGCCGTGGCGATCTGGAGGGGGCTGCCGGTGAACGAGATTCGCAGGTAGCGATCCGCAGCCGTTGCACCGAACTTCACGATGACGATGCGTTCTCCGGCTTGTACTCCGTAGACAAACTCGTAGGGCTCTTCCGTTCCGTTCTGCGGGTCGGTCGAAGACGACACGATCGCTGTCCCGGCTGCATTGAGGATGAACAGGTCGTAGTCGTTGTTGGACGAGTTGTATTCGTCGCTCCACTGCAGCGAGCCGTCCGACGAACCGCTGGCCATCGTGTTGTAGTTCTGGCCACCGAAGTCATGGATACGACCGGCGCCGGCGAGGGGCCCGGCTCCTGCGCCGCCGTCGACGAAGTCGCCTTCCCACGTCGTCGAGTTGCCTCGGTAGAGGCTGCCTTCATTGCCCGAAGAGGACAGGTATACCGCGCCAGCGGCGACGACGGTGTTGACGGCCTGGCCGATGACATCGTCCTGGAACTGCCACTCGTTGCCATAGGAGATGTCGTCGACGATGATGTCGCAGCCGGCCGCACGCAGTTGCAGGATTGAGTTGGCGAACGCGGCTTTCCCGCCGTTCGCGCTGGCGAAGAAGATCTCAGCTCCCGGTGCCAGGTCGTGGACGATCTCGCTCATCGCCGTGCCCTCGCCGATCCCGGTGCCGAACAGGCCCGGCAACACCGTGAACGTTGACGGCAGATCCCCGAGGCTGATCGAGTTGGCCGATCCGTCGGCGCTGTCGGAGATCACGCCGACTTTGACTCCGGATCCGTCCACGCCGAAGGCGGCGCGCGAGACGTCCGCCTTGTGGGCTGCATCGCCTTCGCTCGTTACCGAGCCGGTGTGACGAATCGGTTGGTGTCCCTTGCGGATGCGCCGCACGTCGGCGCGTGCGCTCAACTCCAGCAAAGCGGACGGCAGAACCCGTGCTCGGATGGACTCGAATTGGCGCGACTCAAACTTGACGATGCCACCGCTCGCGATGAGCGCGGCACGCAGCGCGGCACTGGGCTTGGCATCGAGATCGACGACCACGCGGCCGTCGTGCTCTGGGCTCAGTCGTGAGCGGACCGAAGGCGTTCCGGAGACCGCGAGCTTGCCGGCGGTTTCGCGCGCCAGGTAGAGCAGGTTCGTTTCCAGCTTGCGCTCGACCGGAGTGCGGGCGTGCTTCTCGGCGTAGAGCGCTTCGAGCTGCAGCTGAACAGATTGTGGTAGTTCTTGCGCGACGCCGTCGCCGAGTGCAACGGTCAGAGCGAGTGTGGTGGCGAGTGTGGACTTCATGTTGGTCTTTCGGTTTCTGGGTGTGCCGCGAGCTTGGTCGAATCGTCGTCCAACGCTCGTGCGCACTGTTGAAGGCGTAGGTATAGGGAGCTTGGCGCCCGTGGTTGTGTTCAGGATGTTGTCGCTACAAACGCCAACGAATCGAGCGACGAAGGAATAGTTGTCGGTGCCGAAAAACATGGTGCGGTAGACTGCGATGAGCAAACCGTCTGCCAGGCTACGTCCAAGCTTTGAAGCAGCGATCGGTGATCGAGCAGCAGCACCGCGGCGGCTACCCGCAGCTTCGGGACCTACCCGACCGAGAAACGCGCTGCCTTTACCGCATCTTCATCTTTGGGCGCGCGCACGGCGGCATCAGCGACGCTCATTGGTGCGCCGCCGGCGCGGTGCAGGTCGAGTTTTTCGTCGACGAAGGTCTCGCACGAAGGTCTCGCACGAAGGTCTCGCACGAAGTCTCGCCCCTACGGCTAGGACTAGCGCCGTAGGCCTGCGGTGCGCAGCAAACAGGTGCGCAGGAAACAGAGACGCGAGTGACGCGCCAGCCCAAAGAGCATGGGCCGGCGCTGGATGCAGCTAGCGCGACTACTTGTTCTTCTTGCTCTTCTTGCGCTTCTTCAGCTTGCTGCCTAGCTCCTTCTCGGCGGCCTCAATCCAGGCGGTCGGACCGCCCTTCACGTAACCGCTCTTGCCGACCTTCTTGCCGCGAGCGTTGAGGAACAGGATCGTCGGATAGCCTCTGATCGAGTGCTCCTTGGCGAGTTCGGCGTTCTGCTTCTTCAGCTCATCAGGCAGCTGCTTCTTGCGAGGGAAGTCGAGCTCAAGCAACACGAAGCGATCTTTCGCCCACTCCGTGAACTCTTCTTTGCTGAAGACCTCCTCCTTCAGCCTGATGCACCAACCGCACCAATCGCTGCCGGTGAAATCTGCAAGGATGAGCTTCTTCTCCTTCTTGGCCTGCTTCAACGCAGCTTTGTAGTTGGTCACCCAGGCGGACGCTTCACCATCGGCGTTGCCAATGGCCTTTTCCGCAGCGGCGATCCAAGGACCCGGACCGCCCTTCAGGTAGCCGCTCTTACCGAGCACCTCGCCTTCGGCGTCGAGAAACAGAACGGTTGGGTAACCGCGGACTCCGTACTTCTTGGCAAGTCCTCTGTTCTGTTTCTTCAGCTCGTCCGAGATCTCCGTCTTGCGGGGAAAGTCGAGCTCAAGCAGCACGACGTTCTTCTTCGCCCACTTCTGGAACTCTTCCTTGCTGAAGACCTCACCCTTCAGCCTGATGCACCAACCACACCAGTCGCTACCGGTGAAGTCCGCGAGGATGGGCTTTCCCTCCTTCTTGGCGGTGGCCTTGGCCACTTCGAAATCAGTGAGCCAACTGCCCTCCTGCGCGACTGACGGAATCAGCAGGCCGAGGGTGGCACAAACGGCAAAAACGCTTCTTTGCATGACATAGTTCTCCGGAAAATAAGGGACAGGCGAAGCTGATACCCTAGTGCCAAGCCACGGTTCCCCAGCCGTCAACGATGCACCATTGATGCACGCCGTTCGCGGTGGTTTCGGAGCCGCCTTGGCACATAGGAACTCGACAGAGTCGAAGACGGCGCGTCGGCAAATCCCGTGCCTGTTGCGTCGCCGAGCAACCGACTTGCCGCTTAGAGCCAGTGCATGCCACGCGGCAGACTGCCGCGATTGCCATCCGTGGAGTGCACTGCACGGCTGCCGTGAAGTTTTCGCATTCGCAGTGTTATCGGCGAATTGCCATGGCCCCTTGTCCATAGGCGACAAGCGCGCGGGGTAGTCCAGCGGGCCTCGGTCGCAACAAGAGGTATCCCTATGCACAACCTACTCCCCCTTCCATCTTCGCTGGCCGCCGGAGTTCTTCTGGCGGCGCTGGCAGCTCCTCTGCTGGTGGCGCAGGTGCCTACGGCGCCGATCACTCCTCCGGAAGACTACGAGGAACTGACGAACCCGTTCTCGTCGACCACGAACTTTAACATCGAAACGGTTCGCGGCCTGCTGCTGCGCAGCAACGGGCTCTACGCGATCAACACGCACGCGAGTACCGTGGTCCATCACGGCGACTTGACTCCGGCCTACGAACAGGAGTGGCCAACCGTGCAGAACCCGATCGCCATCACGGAATGGAGCGGTCGCATCCTGGTCGTTGGCGGGTCGACCTGGTCACTCGTCGAGCACGATCTGGCAACCGGCCGGATCCTGCGGCATGTCGATCTGCCGGCCGAGCCAGCGGACATCGTGATCGATCACAGCAACGATGACGCGTACATCGCATGTCAAGGTGCCAACTGCGTCGTGCGCATCGACCTGGTGACATTTCAAGAAACCAGTCGTTATCCAGTCGCATCACAGCGCCCGCGCTTTCTGGTCTTCGACGACACAGCCACCCCGCCTGCCGTCTACGTGACTCCAGCCCTCTCGGGCAACAACACGACGGCCTCCGATGTGCAAGCGTTGCCATCGGGAACCGGAGTTGGCGGCGTCGACCAGCGGTCCATCGTCGTGGATCTCGACGCGACGTCGACGGCCGGAACCGACCTGCCGGACGAAGACTTGTTCCGCATTCAGGTCACCCAGGCTGTGAACTCGCCGGCCGTAGCGGTGCTGCACAGCGCGGGCACGCTGATGACCGCACACGGCATCAATCCGATCGATGGCAACTACTGGCTGCTCAGCACCGAGAGCCTGAATGCCGCGCACAATAGCGAGGACAAGCATCGCGGTGTCTTTGCCTTCGCGCAGCTCGCGATCGCCAATAACGTCGGAGTCGGGACCCGCCCGAAGCCTTCGACCCTGATCGACTTGGACGCCCCGATCGGCGGCGGTCAGAAGACGGTTGGCTCGTCGATGTCGTTTCCGTATGCGCTGGCGTTCCACAGCTCCGGACACGCAGCGATCGCTGCCTCGACCAGTGACTTGATCACGTTCGTTACTCAGACTGGCACGCGCTATGCGGACGTTCCGATCGTGCAACCCGCTGGTATGCCGACGCCAATTGGTCGGGCAATCCCGCGCGACCTCGAGTGGGACCAGCAGCGCAACCTGCTCTACGTCTACTGCTGGGGCTGGAACAAGGTCCTGCTGTTCGATGGCAACAACCCGGCCAACGCCCCGTTCTGGTTTGAACTCGGACCAGATCCGCTCGCAGTCGAAGTGCAGGAAGGGCGCTCGATCTTCTATGACGCCAAGCGAGCGCAAGACAACAACACAAGCGGCACGCCGTTCCATGGTGCGGTCACTTGCAGCACGTGTCACCCGGGAGGCGGCATGGATCTGCTTGGTTGGGGGCTTTCCGATTCGTTCGCCGACGTCAAGGATCTGATGGTGACGCAGTCGTTGCTCAGCATTGGCGACACGTTTCCCTACCACTGGCGTGGAGAACGCAATCTCGATCACTTCAACGGCGCCTTCAAGGGGTTGCTGGGGCACCAGAGTGTGTTGACGGCGAGCGAGCTAGAGAAGTTCGAGGCGTTCGTCTTCTCACTGCAAGCGCCAGCAAATCCAATCCAGCACATCGACCGCAAGCTCGATGGACTGCCGGCCCGTGGCGGCCAGCAGGCGTTCTTGCACACGCCGAACGTGCTGTTCGGGCAGACGTGCGCCGACTGCCACCAGATGCCGAGCGGCACCAACGGCAATCGCGTTGCCGAGATCGTACTTGGCATCGCCTCGACCGCGACGTTCGACGTTTCTCATCTGCGCCAATTGACCCACAAGAACCAGGATCGATTCACTCTGACGGTGCCTGGCTCCCTGTCGACGCAGCGCGCGCGCGGCGGCTTCGGGATCGCGCACGAGGGACTGTCACTGGATGTGAAGGACTTCTTGAGTCCAAGCCGATTCAACATCACTGCTACCGAGCAGGATGAGCTGACGGAGTTCATTCGTCAGTTCGATCAAGGCATCGCACCGGCTGCCCATCGCGCCTACTTGATCGACGTCAACAACAAGGTCGCCCAAGCGGCCGTGATCAACTCCGTGCTGCTGTACCAAGCCAATCCGGCGCGCGGCTGGGTTGATGTCGTGGCCATCGGTTCGGAGAGCGTCAGTGGCGCAGTCAGGGATATTCGTTGGGTGTATGACCCCGCGACACAGATGTTCCAAAGTCACGACGGCAGTGTGCCGGCGCGCAATTGGAGCAACTTCCAATCGGCGATCACCGGGAGCGCGCGGTATCTGTTCCTCGGTCTGCCTCCAGGCGGTGGTGTGCGGTTTGCGCATGACCCTGATAACGATGGCCTGACCGATCTTCAGGAGTCGACGGCTGGTAGTGATCCACGCAATCGCGATACCGATGGCGATGGTGCTGACGACGGCTACGAGGTCCAAGTTGGCAGCAACCCACTGCTCGTGGATACCCAAACGGACGCGGTGCCTCCGTCCAGTTCCGCGTTCACCACGGATCACACCGCGGCGACGTTCGCGAAGTTCCGCGTGAAGTTCAGCGAGCCTGTGAAGTGGGAAATGCATGCGGTCGACGCCACCAATACGGTCGTGTCGGTGACGCGTGGTGGAGCCTTCGTGCGAGAGGCAACCATCCACATGCACGAGCTCAACCCGTCGACCGTAGATGCGTTCGGTTTCGCGGGTAAGAAGCACTTCTATACGCCGCGATTGGTGCTTACCGACCTTGCTGGCAATCCGTCTAGCCAAGATATGACGGCGCACAATTTCCAGGCTGCCGATCAGCTCGTTTCGACGACGCCCTCGGCAACCGTGAAGCTGTTGATCGACACGCTGACGCCAACCGTCATTTCGCGCAGCGTGCCGCCGGGCCAGCTCGACGTGCAGGCCAACGTCAGCGTGCGAACCAAGGGCGAAGTCACTGCGGTAAACGGACCGTTCCCCGGAACCTCCCGGGTCGTCATTGCCCACGTGCTGCATCGTTCGCCAGGCAATGCTACGTGGACCGTGATGAACGCGCCGCAACTCGGTGGTGCGTCGGCAATCGCCGGCTTCCAGCTGAATGACGGGACCAACACGTACAACTATGCAGCGCTCCCTGGTGGCTTCGTTGCCTCGACGGTTACCGACGGCGCTGGCGACGGCACCTTCCAGTTCAGCCTGTCGGGCCTGTCGGTCGGTGATGAAGTCCGGCTGTCGGTCGTCGCGATCTTGAAGCCGTCCTCAGGGACGAACATCTTCCAGCGCGTGAGCCTCGAAGAGTGGGATCTGCCGCAGACCCAGAATGGTGCCACGGCAACGGTGCCAACAGCGCAGGATCTACGCGGCTTCTCGATCGTCTACTGATCGTGTCACGTGCGAGGCGAATGCTTGGCACTCGTCTCGCCGCCCGGTCGCCCGACCTCGGTTCATTGGACCTCGCCGCGCATTCAGCACGCGAATCGAGCCAGCGAGCGTCGACTACGCCTTCTCACGTGCTGGCACTGCCAGCAGCACGAGCATGCCGACGATGCCGAAGTGCACCAGTCCACAGCGATCGAGTGCGGACCACAGGTCACGCCCGAGCAGCGACTTCTGCCGAAGGATCATGCCGAACGCAAACGCTGCGGCGATCAACGACCACACCAAGCGTCGCACCATGGTCGGCTTCGGTTCCGCCACGAACCACATGCCAGCCAGCGCGAGCATGGCGCAGTGGTAGCTGCGCGTCAGCGGCGAAAACAGCGCCATCGTGATGATCACAACCGAAGACTGCATCAACAGAGCGGCCCGGTGCCTGCGCGCCGCGAAGAAGGCGAACGCAGCTAGCGCCAACACTGCTGCCGAGTAGACGTAGCACACGATTCGAAGCGTGGCATCGGGCAGGTCGCAAAGGTTGGTGCGGATGGCATCGGATTCCGGTGACTGCTGCAGCAGCGTCTGCACGGTGCTCTTGATGCTCGCGCTGGTTCCCGCCCACATCGCGGCGTCGCCTTGTGCGGTGCCGAACAGCGGTGCCAGCATCGCCTGGTAAAACTCGTGCAGGTGTCGCGCGTGCTCGCTGCTACCCAACACCGGCCAGGGCACCAAGAAGACCAGCGCGACGACCGTGCCCGCCATCCACACAGCGGCAGATGCGAAACCCATCAGGGGCAATGCCACCAAGAACGCGAGTGGTGTCAGTTTGGCCGCCGCAGCGGCACCGATCATGATGCCGCCGCGTGCGATGCGGCCACCGTCGAGTTCGGCAATGCCACGGATGGTCAGCGCGGCGACCCACAAGCTGAACTGGCCGGCCGTGTAGTTCGACGAGAACCAGCGTGCGAACAGCAACCCGAACACCAGCCAATGCCAGGCACGCAGCTCAATGCGCTTGCGCACGATGCGATGCACGTCGAACAGGATCCAGACCGTGGCAAGGCCCTGGAGCAGACCGAAACCGATGCGGACCAATGGTTCGGGCAGGTTCACGACCGGCAACAGCAACAGCAACACCCAATGCGGGTAGCCATAGGCACCGTGCTGCTCGTGCGAGCGGTAGACATCGAGGTCGGTGTGCGCCAGTTCCCCGGCGGCGCGCAAGTAGATACCAAAGTCGGTATCGGCGCGCAGAAGTTTGGCGATCGCGATGGCCGATGCGATCACGAATACCAGCCAGCGCAGTCGCGATGTCGTGCACCAGGCGGTGGCGTAGAGTCGGACGGAGTCGCGCCCCTGCATGCTTCGAGAACTTACGACGCAACAAATACTATGCCAGCGCCATCTTGGCGGATTGGTTCGCGCCTCTATGGCTGGGTTGACGAGGTGACGCGGCGGTGGGATCGTGGTAGGGCGGCGTTCGGTTGGTCCGAGCGGAAGCTTGAATGGCCTATACCCTTGATGAGTCGGGTTCGGGTGGTCTGGAGCGCACGTTGCATTGCCGGAACTCTTTGCGAGAGGAGCGAACTTGTTTCTTGAGCCATTACGATTCCGCGCGAACTCGCAGCTTTTGGCAGGCTTCGAGATTGCGCGACGGGAGCTCGACAAGTTGACGCGCGACGAGTTTTGTCCGTGGCCACAAGCCGGCGCCTATGAAGGTGCGTGGCTGCTCTTCCCGCTCTGGCTGCACGAGCCACCGACCGATCTCGCCATCGACTTCGCGGCCAACCAACGCCGCTGCCCAGAGTTGACGGCCTACCTCAGGAGCCTCGATGGCATCCTCTCGGCGTGCTTCTCGTGGTTGGATCCCGGCTCCCACATCATGGCGCACATCGACGCCTACTACCCCAACGTGATCCGTGCGCACCTTGGGCTAAAGGTTCCCGCCAGTTCGATGCTGCGTGTTGCCGAAGCACAGCAGGAGCTGCAAGAGCGGCAAGTCGTGATGATCGACGGTCAGGTTGAGCACGAGGTCGCAAACCTATCGAAGTCGCCACGCGTCACGTTGCTTATCGATGCCGAGATGAGCCCGGACGAAGCGCAGTACGTAATGGCACACTCGCCGGCGCGCCGCGCGCAGTTCGAGCAGCAACAGGGTTAAGACTCGCTGCCATCCTCCGATGTGCAGAACGTTCGCACGGCGTCCGTCACGTGCATCGGGCGCGCAAGTTCACGCAAATGGCCAGTGACCGCTAGATGCGGCAGATGCGAGCCATTGCACACCAAGGTGCGGTTGTTGTTGCCGGACAACATGCCCTTCAGAGCCGTCGCCTCTTCTTGGGTGACACCAGAGGAGACGTCGTACTGACAGTGGTCGTTGTCAATGCCGCGCACGGTCACGCCAAAATCCTCGGGCCGCTCGAACACTTCGGTGTCGGGATGCAGGAAGTAATCGCCAACGAACGAACTCAGTCCGAAGCGATCGCTGTGCTCCTGCAAAAACATCGCGGTATCCAAGATGTCTTGCCGCGTCTGCGAGGGAAACCCAATGAACCACAACATCTCCGCCGAAATGCCGCCGTGCTGCATGTTCTCCAGCATCTCGGGTAGGTCCGCGAAGTTGTAGCCTTTGGCCATCAAGTCGAGCAGTCGTTGGTCCGCGGATTCGAAGCCGAGATGTAGCGAGCGACAACCACCCGCGCCACCAAGGTGTTCGCAGTATTCACGGTCCATCAGCACCTTCTCGAACTTCATGTTCGAGACCCAGTGCATGTCGAGTTGCAGATCGCGAATCGCCGTACTCAAGTAGCGCGCGGCCTTGGGGGGCACGCTCGAATCCTGTAGTTGCAAGAAGCGCGCGCCGAACCGTTCGGATATCGCTGCGATGTCTTCGCGAATCTTCTCCTCGGAGGCCATGCGGTAATTCTCACGCCAGCCAATGCTGCAAAACGTGCACTTCCCCCAGTAGCAACCGCGCGACAGCATCACCGGGTAAATCGGCTCCGGCAGGAAGTAGCGAGCCATGTCGACCGCGTCGAAATCAGGCACCGGCAGGTCATCGAGAGCCTCAAGGAAATACGGCGCTGTGGGGCGGTGTACGATCCCTTCGGCATCACGCCAGGCAAGGTTGCGCACGTCCCCGAACGCACGTTTGCCCTCAATGGCTTCGAGCAATTCGACGAACGCCGTTTCGCCATCACCTAGCACCACATAGTCGCAGTAGTCGAGCAGCAGGTCGTCCTCGAACCACCTGTCGACGAATCCGCTGATTAGCGGGCCGCCAACCACCAACTTCACGTCGGGAGCATGTTCGCGCAACTTGCGCAGCAACCGGATAGCTTCGACGGCTTGCTCAGGGAACGCGATCGAAACGCCGATCACGTCGGGGGACCCTGCAAGCGATTCGTCGAGCAGGCCCCGGTCATAGAGCTCCAACATCGGCGTCCACGCGTCGGCTTCCTGATTGGCCCGCATGTCGGCAGCGAACGTCGCGCGAAACGGCGAGATCACAGGGTCCAGCTGGTAGTAGGCGCCCAGCACATCGACGATTCCCCAGAAGGCATCGTGGAACTGCCGCTGATCATAGAACGAGTGCGGATCGCGCAGCGTCTTCTTGAAATCCTCGCCTCGACGGGCACTCGCAAAGCTGGATTCCAACTGCGAGCGCGTGGCCGCCGCAAGCGCCGGGTTGCTCACTTCCTTGGGGGTCACCAGTCTTGCAATGGCGACCTCGTGCATCGTGTCCGCCATGTCGCGGTCTAACAGCATGTCGGCCGCGATCAAGTTGAGGTCGGCGGTATACGCCGTGTGACCAGCGCGCGCCAACACCGCAGCAAACAGCGGTAGCGAGTAGTAGACCTGGTTCGGCAAGCAGATCGACGGCGGGAACAGCATCGAGACGTTCATTGCAGCCATTCCTTTGCGCGAGTGTTTGCCACGACCGACGCCCACCATACCGCCAACGCCTTGCGCAGGGCGCCGGGTACGGATTCAGGTATTTACTACTATCCGAATGGAGGCCTTCGGTCGGAACCGGATCTCAGCGCCCGTGCATGGCTGACCCGTCAATGACGGAGTGGCGTGCTTGTGCCCGGGCCTTGCCGTTTTCGTGCACGCCATCAGGCTCGAGTGGTGGGGGGCACGAACGTGGTGGTAGCAGCCACGCTGCGCGGCATGCTAGGAGCCGATCACACCTTTGAGCGCATTCGTCAACTCAAGGGCCAACCCCGCGCCCACCGTGTTCACGCGCATCGCCTGGATGTACACAGGCAAGCCGACGAGGCCAGGATCGTTCGGGATGCCGACCACGTGGTTGCCGGTGCCCGGCAACTGCAGCGCATCGACGGGCTCGATCAGCAGCTCGCCGAACGGCAGCGGGATCGCCGGCAGCGGCAGCAGCGAGGCGAACGCCAGCTCTGCCACCGTGTTCGGCGCCGCCGCGACATCGACCTGCCAGAGCTGGCCTGTGACCGGCAAGTTGATGCACGAGCAAACCTCCGGATTGACCCCGCTGCCGTTGCGCACCAAGCAGTTGGCCAGCGGCTCGAACGTCAATTGCACCGTTGCCCCCAGCGCCAGGCTGCCGGACGGCACAAACAGGCCGTGGCTGGCGACCACGCGAACCTCGAGCACACCGGCAACGGCCACCGACAGCTGGCCGGTGCCAGTCAGTTCGATCGACCCGTCGTTGCCAACGTCGATCGCGAACGTGCCGGAGAAGAGGTTCGAAGTCACGAGCACGGACAGGCTGCCGGTCAAGGCCTGCGGGCTCGCGATGCGCAGGATGGTCTCGCTGCTGGTCGAAAGAAGTGCCGGGGCGACACCCTGTAGCGGTTGCGCGACTGTGTATTCGACGACGTTGCCGGTGTTCGCAAGGCCGAAGGAAGTCATCGCCGACGAGCTTCCAGACGATGCCACCACGGACGTGCCGTGCACGATGTTTGAGCCAGCGGGTAGCGAGTTGCTGACGTTGTTCACCGTCGCGATCGCATTGCTCACCACCGCCGTCGCGGTGACCAATTGCGCCCGTAGGCCGGAGCTGCTCGCGGCCATCAGTATCGCGGAGAGCCAGAACGCGGAGGTCGACTTCGAAGCTTGCATGATGAGACTCACGGAAAGTGGCGGTGGCCGACGTGCGGTCCGGATCTCCCGAACCCAACCCGACGATTCTCTCCCGTTCTGCCCAGCCGTCAACCCGCACGTCCGGACCGTAGTGGGGCGCTTGCCGGATTCGAATGTGGTCGGCCTGCAAACGCATTCATGTCTGGCTCTTCGACCGTTCGCGGTTGGCCCTAGCCGGCGGGACGCTTGCCGCAATAGCAGCTGGCCGGTGGAGTCACGTCGGCGCGCGCCCAGGCAGCTTCGACCTTGGGCTTCAGCGCGTCGGCTTCGGTGGCCCTTCCTTGCTTGCGCAGCGCCTGCTCGAGACCCAGTAGCGCCCAGGCATTCGCGCGATGCTTTTTGAGATCGCGACGGTACACCGTTTCGGCCTCCTCGGCGCGGTCGGCGACGAGCAGCAACGCACCGAGCGCGTGGCGGACTGGCAGCATCCACCCCGGCGGCTCGTCGTAGACGAGTGCGTCCTCGGCTGCGACCGCTTCGCGCAATGCCGTCAGTGCCTGCTCCACTTTGCCCTCCTGGAATAGGATCTCGCCGGCTGCCATCTTGTCGGCGATCGCGTAGACCTTGGCCGCTGGGTTGACGCCCATCATCCAGTCCTCAGGGGTCTCCCGCTGGGCCGCGCGGAACAGCTCGAGCTCGCGTTGCGCCTCCTCGGTGCGCTGCAGGTTGGCGAGCGCGACCGCACGCGCGTAGTGGCGCATGGCCGTGCTCACCTTGCGGTACGCCGGGTACTCGGGTTGGGCGAGGATCTCCTGCCACTTCCCGAAGCGGATCAAGCCGTGCAACACAGCGGGCATCAGGCCATCGGCAAACGCGGTGAACGCCTCCAAGAACCCCGGCGGAGCCTCGGCCTCCATCTGTCGCATCGCGTCGAGCGCGACCTTCGAGCGGCCTTCCATCATCGCTGCGTAGGCCAGGAAGTGGAAGTTGTGCAGATAGTACACCGAGTAGAACGTCGGCTCCCCGACGGTCGCGAAGTATGCGGCGTCCGCTTGGATCGCCCGCTCGTTGGCAGCTGTTGCGTCGGCGTAGCGGCCGACGTTGATGTAGATGTGCGACGGCATGTGCACCAGGTGGCCGCTGCCTGGCACGAGATGCTCGAGGCGTTCGGCAGCTGCGACCGCGCGTGCAGGGTCCTTCGAGGCCTCGACCGCGTGGATGTAGAAGTGGTTGGCGCCCGGGTGCATCGGATCGATCTGCATGACCCGTTCGAGGACTGCGACGATCTCCGCGGCTCGCTGCAAGGGCTCGCCCGCCACGCTCCAGTAGTTCCATGGCTGGAGGTTCATCAGCGACTCCGCGTAGAGCGCGCCGACGTCCGGGTCTTCGGGGTGCGCTTGCCAGGCGAGGCGCATGGCGTCTGCATACGCCTGGTCCAAGTCGCTGCGATCTTTGGGCAAGGGGAACACAGCGCGCTTCGCTGCCGCCCGGATCAATGCCGAGCCGACGGGGTCGACGTGGCCCGACTCCACCAGAGCCATCGCGCGCTGGGCTGCGGCGAATGCGCGCTTCGCTTCGTCCTCAGTGACCTGGGCGTTGTTGACGTCGACGCCATAGCCGTAGGCGATTCCCCACCAGGCCCACGCGCACTCCGGATCCTCAAGGGCTGCGCGCGCGAAGCTCCTGACACCGGCGTCGTGGTTGAACCCATAGACCAGTTGCAGCGCTTGGTCGAACCATCGCTGCGCGTCGCCCGCCGCATCGGGGATCGTGCGGTGGTAGCCGCCATAGCCATCCATGGGCAGCGCGGCCGGCGCGAGCGCCGCGATCACGTCGTCGGGTCCGGGATTGCTCGGCGAAGCAGCGCAGGCAGTCAGCGCTGCGAGCAAGCCCAGTGGGATCAGCGAATGCGTCATGACGCCGCCAATGCTAGACGCGCTACGAAGCAGAAGCACATGGTTCGCCGCAAGCCGCGAACAATCGGCAACCTGACCGCAGTAGGCGCGGTTCAGCGCTTCTTGCCATTCTCTGCGGCTGCGAGTTCGCGATACGCATCCAGCAACCCCGCCAGAACATCGCGTTGATCTTCGCCGCCTCGCTTGAGGTGTGCGTCAAAGCTGGCCAGGAGTTGCTTCTCGCGATGCGATCCGAGCGCGACCAACTCTTCTTGCTGCTTGGCAGCGCGGTAGTACATGCGGCCGATCGTCTCCGAGCGCATCTGCCTGTCGAACCGAACCTCGAACGACTGTCCCCGTGCGTCGACCATCGAGTAGACGGTCGACCCGCCATCGCGCAGCATCCACACGTTGGCGACTCTCGGTGACGTCGCCTGGCGGTAGGAGATCATCACCGACAAAACCTGCACCGCCTCCTTGGTCACATCCTTCGCCTCGACGTAGACGCCGGTCCACAGCATGTCACGTACGAATTGCGGCACGTTCTTCTGCGCGTAGGAGAGCATCGCATGCAGGATCCAGCGCTCTTCGCGACTGCCTACCACAACCGGCGTCATGCCGTCACCGAGGTGCGGTCTCGCGATGCCATCCTGCAACTTCCGAAATAGAACCAACTGCTCGTTGCCGAGCCCATCCTTCACCTTGAAGGACAAGACCACCGTGCCTCGCCCTTCGAACACGTTGGTGATCTGCGCGCCCCGAATCTGTCGGTAGTGCGCGAGGCGGTTGACGACGGCCGCCTCCCGGTAGCGGTCAAACGTCCAGTCGCTGCCGCGATGATGCACGTCGTCCGCCGCTTCGATCGTCGCGCGTTCTTCGTCGCCGAATGCGACTTCGGTCCAGGCAACCAGGCGCTGCAAGAACGCCTGTTCGGCATCGCTACCGGGCACCAACTTCTTGGCTCCCCGGTCCTCGCTGGTCGCGCCAACCAACAAGTCGCAGCGATACTGGCTCACGGCGAGATGAAATGCCGTGCGACCGGTCGCATCGACAAGGGTCGCGCTGCAGGAACCATCTGGATGTCGATTGATCGTCTTGAGCGAGACGGCGGGCGTTTCCTGCGCAGCGACCGCGGTCGCAAGCACACCGAAACAGAGAACGGAAACAGCGAGGGTCGCGAGCATCTTCATGGCGGCGGGGCCAACGTGGCCACGTTTGGTGAGTTCCCGCTAGTTTGGTGTGTTGTTCGCGGGCGTGAACGTACGGTGCCAGGCACAGAAGTAACACCTTCGCCGCCAGGGGCGGCGAAGGTGTTACTCCTGTGCCAGGCACGTACGTAGCACTCAGTGTAGCCAGCGGATGTCGATGTCGTTGGAGACGATCCAGCCGAACGCGTTGGCGGTCGGTGAGTAGATGCCCCACTGGCAGCCCAACACGAATCCGTTCGGGATCGAGCACGGGATCTGCAGGGCGGTGGCGGCACTGCCCGCCGGGGTGGTGACCGTCGGCGGCAGGAATAGCAGCGGCCCGCCGATGTAGAGCGTGCAGCCGGGCGCGCCCGGGATCGCATTGCTCGACAGGACGCCGCTGACGACCAGCACCGCCAGGCTCGTTGCGGGCGCTCCGCTCAGGGTCAGCTCGAAGTTGCTGTTGCCGGGGACCGGGTTGCCGCCGACCGATCCGATCGTGGGCATCTCACCGAGCGGTCCTGGACAGGGCTGTCCGAAGGGATTGAGGGTGGCGACGACTGGTTCGAATCGGCGGCCGATCACACCGGTGAAGGCGGAGGTCGTCTCCCAGACCATCAACGTTGCGTTGCTGGGGGCGCCGCTGGCGTCGATTGGCCGCGTCGAGATCGCGAGGCGATCGCGCAGCACGGTAGACATTCCGTCGACCAGTACATGACTGGTCGCGACCGTGCCGTCCCGCAGCACGCGGGCGGCGTGCACGATTCCTGTTGTAGCGGACGGGGTCGCAGTCTGCATGTAGGCGACGGTGAACTCGCACTTTCCGGTGCCGACCCGCGGCCGACTCTCTTGCTGCGCTGTTGCCCGCACCGGGAACAGGCTGCCAACGGCGCCAGTGTCGTCGTAGCGAGACGCAAACACGTCGCCGTCCGATTGGTAGGCGATCAGGTAGGTCTGGTCGTTCGGGTTGTAGAAGCTCGACGCGAGCGATCCGATGTCGACCTCGAACTCGTTGCTGCCGATTTGACTGGCGCCCGGGACCGGTGACGCCATCTGCGTGAACGCGAACTGCGCCACCGCCGGTCGCGTGCGGAAGGCGCACGTCTCGATGTCGTAGTCTCCCGGTGCCGGCGACAGGTAGAAGCGTTCCCAGACCAGGCGGCAGTGTGCTTGATAGCCGCCGGAGACCCAGCGCGCGTGACTGCTGCGCGCGAGCCGCGCGTTCTGAACGTAACCCGACGTCGAGGTCACGGTGCGCAGCGTGCGTTCCGGACCGATGCTGACATTGGCAGCAGTGGCAGCGTTGGCCCAGTAGAGCTCGCGCGAACGGATCGTGCGCGGCAACAGTTCGCCTGAGAAGGTTCGGTCCCAGGCGACGATCATGCCGATGCCGTCGGCACTCGACACGGTTGGCCTTCGGCACGTGTCGCCGCCGCTTGGGTTGTCGATCACGAATTCCGCCGCTCGCGGGCTACCCGTGTCGGCGTCGATCAAGCGGCCGCGGATCTGGCCACTCTGCTGCCAGACGATCAAGAACGCGTTGCCGTTGACGCAACGGCACGACGCAACGGCCGGCGCGAACGGGCCGGGCGAGCCGCTGGCAATGTTGTTGAGGGAAAGCGTGAAAACACCATCGCTCGAAACCAGCGTCGCGCGCAGCGTCCGGGTGCTGCCCGATGACGAAAGCCAGGCGACCAGGTGGCGCTGCGACCCGACGTCGAAGGCCAGGTCGGGGTAACGGCTCGGGCCGAAGGTGCTCAGCGATAGCGCGACTCCGACCGTCGGATCGACGACGAGTGGATAGGCCGCGCGGTCGACGAAGTCGGCCGGCACCACGAGCCGGATCGTGCCGGCGCCGTCGTAGGCTGTTTGCACCTCGATGCGCTCGCCGCGACGATCGAACGCAATCGCTTCGCCGTAGCGGATCGTGCCGCCCTGGTCGGTGCGAAAGTGCAGGTCGCGATGCTGCGGCTCGCAGGCCTCCGCCCGCACGTTGCCGCTGACCTCGATTGCGATCACCAGGTCGCCGGAGCCGTCCGGCCGTTGCTCGAACTCGAACGATTGTTCGAACCCGACTCCGTCGATCCGGTACTGCTCCGTGACTGTTCCATGGTGGAAGTGAACGTCATCGTGCCGGCGATTGGTGCGTCGTTCGGGCACCGCGTCAACCACTCGCGACAGCAAGTTCCCGTGGCTGCGGCCAGCACTGAGGTAGCGAAGTCGCAGTTGCGGCGGCGGCCCCACTTCTGCGGTGGCCGCGCGATACTCGGCGCCATTCGCCGAGAAACTGGCCGTGTAGATCGTCTGTTCGACGTCGATCGCGGGGCCCGGTTGCTGTTGCGCGGGCAAGATGGCCAGCAGCGTGGTGCTGGCCAGGAGCAGGGTCGAAACGTGCATAGGACTTCGTCGCCGGATGTCGGCAGCAAGGAAATGCCGTGATCCCGTTGGTGTGACGCGTCCAGCCAGGAAAGGGGGCGGCGGGCTGTGCTTCGGGACAACTCAGCGGAGGCCGGTCGATCCAAATTGCCGGAGAAGCCGCGGGACATCGCCACCGCAACGGCATTTCCCATGCGCCATGAACACCACACGCTCCCCAATGCTCACGATGGCCGCGACCGGCCTTCTCGCAGCGCTATGGATCCAACCGATCGCCGCCCAGTCCATCCATCGCGTGCTGCCAGCCAGCTACGCGAACGTCGAGGGCAACAGCAGCGAAAACCGGCCGTTCGGCCATGGCGTCTGGGGTACTGGTGCGTTGCGGATGATGCAAGCCTATGGTCGTTCGACTGCCGACTTCGATCGTCCGGTGGTCATTTCTGCCATCCGATTCCGTCACAACGGCGGCCCCGTCGCGACCTTCTCCGGCACGTCATTCAACTACAGCTTGTCCCTCTCGACGAGCCGCAATCCGGCAACTGCGCTGAGCGCGCAGTTCGACGACAACCACGGTGCCGACCGAACAGAGGTCTACAACACGAACGGCTGGACTCCCGGTTACTACCAGCCGGCGTTGAACGCGAGCCCGAACCCATTCTCGTTCACAATCCCGATCAAGCGCTTCGAATGGGATCCCCGCAGCGGGCCACTGCTGCTCGACATCCAATACGCTGGTGCATTCTTCTCTCAACCGGCACCCCTCGACGCAGTCGACGGCACCGGTGACGACGTCGGACGCATCATGCATCTCGGCTCCGCGACTGCCGCCCTCGCCACGCACAACGGCGGCGTCACCGAGAACCGTGGCTTCGTGATGCAACTGGTGACCGAGCCAAAAGTAGCGCCGCTCGGACCAGCAACCAATTGGGCACTGTATCCGTGGGGGGCAAGCAACCCGGCGCGCGTGCAGATGGCCTATGCACCCAGCGAGATCCCGTTCACTGGAAGGCATAGCATCCACACGCTGCGCTGGCGGGTGGCGCCCGGATACACGTTTGCCGGCGCGACCTACGACCTCGGCATCCACCTCAGCACGATGCCGCAACCCGCGTCGACGATGCAGACGCAGTTCAGCCAGAACTGGGGAGCGGATCGAACCATAGTGTTCAACGGCACACACGTCGCTCCAGCCGGCGACATCATCGAAATCCCGCTCACGACGCCGTTCGAATACGACCCCGCCCTCGGGCCACTGCTCGTTGATATCGCTCTCGGCAACTCGCCATCCAACCCGTATCCGCCGCCGCGTTTCGAAAGCACGTGGAACACCGAGAGCTGCTGGCGCATCTACCACTCGAGCGATCCCAACGCCGCTAGCGCGAACCAGCCGATGCAACAGCTCGGCCTGGTCATGGAGATGGTCGCCGAGCGCGCGCCGACGATCCCACAAGCGAGCGACCTTTCGTTCGGCACCTACAGCGTCTACCCCTTCAACCTGCACCAACCGCACCGGGTCATGCAGCTCTACCACGGCTCGACGTTCGAAGGCGGTAGCAGCGGCCTACCGTTGTTCATCCAACACCTGCGCTGGCGGCCACACGACTTCGGCAACGGCGCGTCATTTGGCCCGGTGACCTACACGTGCACGATCGATCTCGCGTTACGCGACGCGACATCGGGAACGCTGTCACATACGTTCGATGCCAATGGCCTGATCAACAAGCAGCGCGTCTTTGAAGGCAGCTTCTCGGTGCCCTACATCGAGAGCCTGACGGACCCGGACGAGTTCCCGATCGCCGTCAAGCTCGACCAGCCGTACCACTTCATGCGAACGCCCTCGCCCGGATCGCTGATCAACTACGACCTCGTCGTCGACATCCGCATGCTCGCGACCAACGGCTCGACCCAATCCTGTGATGGCAAGCGCAACACGGTCGACGTGTGGCGCGTGGCCAACTTCTCCGACCCCAACGCCACCGTCGCCAACTACCCTGCAAGCAGCGGCCCGGACCACTTCGCGCTCGCGATGCGAACAGGCGGCCACAACCCGAATGCCACGTCGGAAAACTACGGCAGCGGCTGCCCCGGCACCGCCGGCACGCCGCGCTGCGTGACCACCAACCTACCGGTGCTGCCGAGCAAGGCCTTCACGGTCAAGCTGCTCGATGGTCTACCGGGCAGTCTCGCCGTCTTGCGGCTTGGTGTGACCCAGCAGAACTCTCCATTTCCCGGCATGCCCGGCTGCACCCTGCTTACCGGCGCCGAGATCGGCTCGCTAGGCGTGATCATCGACGCGCAGGGGGAGGCGAGTCTGCCGTTCGGGCTGACTGGTGCACCGGGCTTCGACGGCTTTCAGTTCGCGACCCAATGGGCGGTGTTCGACGTTGCTGCCAACGCGTTTGGTGCCGTGCTTAGTGATGCCCAACTGCACACCGCGCGCTTCCGCTGACGTGCGCATCATGGTGCCCGGCGACGACCACCAGTTCCCTGCGGCCAGGGCATCGAGCGGCGCCTCAGATCAGGTGGGCTCGCGTTCGTCTCGATCCAATTCCTTGATCAGCTTCGTGAGCGCGCGGCCGAGCAACTTGCGCGTTGCCGATGCGGTGCGGTCCATCTGCTCGGCAATGTCGGCGTGAGGCAAGCCAATGATGCGGGCCAGAATGATGACTTCGCGGTGTTCGTCGCTCAGTCGATCGAGCGCGCTTTCCAGGCGCTCGACCTCCTCTCGACCGATCGCATCGCGACTCGGAGTCATCAGTGATGCGTAGAGCGCCGGGTCCACCAGGTCGGCTGGCTTCTCACGGCGAACATCGCGCTTCTGACGGCCTGCGAATCGGGCTCGCTCGCGAAGCTTGTTCATCGCCGTCGTCAACAGCCAGCCAATCAGGGGCCCCTCTCCCTGGTAGACGAACTTCTCCCGCTCCTCCAGCACCTCACGACAGACCGACTGCACTACATCGATCGAAGCTTCGCGTGCGCGCAGCGGCGCGTTCATATGCAGGCGCACATAGGCGTGCAAGCGCGGCAGGTAGCGGGAGACGAGTTCATCCAGGGCGGCTGCATCGCCGGCGGTCGCTGCTTCGAGCAGGGGCTTCAACGGATCGTCGTCCACAGCACCAAGGGTAGCAAGTTGTGCTACAGGAGCATAAACCGGCTACTCTCAATCTCTCGATGAGCGATTCCAGCGATGCCGACGCGCTGCCAGAGGCACTCGAAGCCAGCCTTTATGAGCTGCACTTCGAAGGCGACCCCGCGTCCCGCGAGGCCCGACTGGCGGAACTCTGCCGACAGAACCCGGACTATGGCGACAGCCTGCAGGATCGGGCCGCAACCCTCCAGCGCAGCGATGCTTTGTTTGGCCGCGTTCGCCAACAACTCGATCAGCCGACCGTCTCGGAACGCATTGGTCCGTTCGTGGTGCGTAGCGTGCTCGGTCAAGGCGGGTTTGGAACGGTCTACCTGGCCGACCAGCTTGAGCCAGTGCAGCGCACCGTCGCGCTGAAAGTCCTTCATCCCGGCCGCGTGGACGCGCGCGCGCTGCAGCGCTTCGAGGGCGAACGTCAGGTGCTTGCGCGACTGCAGCACGCGTGCATCGCCAAAGTCTATGACGCTGGCCAGACCGCCGATGGACTGCACTACTTCGCGATGGAAGCAGTCGCAGGCAAGCCCGTGACCACATGGTGCGACGCGGCCAGGATGAAGATCGAGCCGAGGTTGCAGCTGTTCTTGCGCGTCTGTGCCGCGATCGAACACGCCCACCAACGTGGTGTTGTGCACCGAGACATCAAGCCAAGCAACGTGTTGGTTCACGAGGAAGATACCCAGCCAGTGCCCAAGGTCATCGACTTCGGCGTCGCCAAGCTCTTGACCTCGGTAGACTCCGACGCGCCATTGCTGACGCGAGAGGGAGCGCAGGTCGGCACACCCGGATACATGAGCCCTGAACAGGCAGCCGGCGAACCGATCGATACGCGAGCTGACGTGTACGCACTTGGAGTGTTGCTATGTGAGCTACTGACCGCTGACCTGCCGTTTGCACGTTCGCGCCTACGGGGCAGCAGCTTTGCCGCAATGGTGCGCATCCTGGTTGATGAAGAACCGCGGCGGCCGAGTCAGATTCTGCTCCGCGACCCTTTCGTAGCCAAAGCGGCAGCCGATGCCAGGCAGACCAGCGTGGCAAGTCTTGGGCGAGAATTGCGTGCCGATCTCGATTGGGTGGTGTTGAAAGCGATCGCACCAAACCCTGAGGATCGCTACGCGTCGGTTGCAGCGCTTGCGGATGATGTCGGACGCTACCTGCGCCGCGAGCCCGTGTCGGTGCGCGAGCGCATCGCCTCATACTGGTTGCGCAAGTTCGTCGCGCGCCACCGCTTCGCAGTGACCGTCGCGATGGCGATCGTCTTGCTGACCGCCGCAGGCATCGTCGGCTTGATCTGGACGCTTGGTGTCGTCGACGATGCTCGCGAAGATGCCGTCGAGAGTGGTCGGCACGCCGAGGAGCAGCGTGATAGTGCCTTGGCCAACGCGTATTCAGCCAGTATGGCTGCGTCGCAACTCGCGATGCTCTCGGGAGACCTGAGCAAGGCTGTCAATCACTTGCAAGCAGCCGAACCGTCTCGACGTGGTTGGGAGTGGCGGCATCTTGCCGCGCAGAGTGACCACGGATTGACAACCATCCCGGTCGATACCGATTTTCTCGATGTCGCGTGGATCGACGACGAATACTTTCTTGGCTTCGAGGGGGACGGGAGCATCAGTGTCTGGTCGGCTACGACTGCCGAACGGGAACGCACGCTAGAGAATTGGCAGGGCATCTATCGCGCGTTTGCTGTCGATCGAGACCGCGGTCTGGTCGTCGCTGCCGACAACAACCGGGTTGCCCTTTGGGACTATCGTGACGGCCGCCACCTGCGCGACTTGTTGACGTTGCCAACCGATATCCGTTCGTTGGCTTGGTCGCCGAACGGCCGGCAACTCGTGGTCGGCAGCAAAGGTGGCCACGTCGACCTGGTGCAATTCGATCCCGACCGACACGACTTGGACGAGACGACCCGTCGCCTACCCGATCGCCCCGTCGACGCTTCGGCGCTGACGTTCGTCGATGATGACACCTTGTTGGTGGCTCTCGATTCGGGCGCAATCGAGCGCGTTGCCGTAGCCACGAACTCCGTGCTCGCGGTCCTGCACGACCACGAAGATCTGATTGATGACTTGTTGGTGGATGTCGCCAACGATCGCCTATTCAGCGCCTCCCTGGACACGACAGTGTGCGCATGGCAACTGTCGACTGGCAAGCTGCTCGTGAAGCTGCCTGGTCAAGTTCGCATGCGGCGACTGGCGTTGTCGAACGACGGGCGATCGCTGTACGCGGCTGGTGGTTGGAGCCAAGCGCGCGTGCTCGCGTGGGACATGGCAACGTTCGCGTTGCTCGGTCGCTACCACGGCCATCACATGGGCGCGATGGGGCTCTCCCTCGACCCGACGGGCAAGAGGCTGCTCACGTCGGCACGCGACCAGACGTTGCGGCTCTGGTCTGCGACGCCGCCGACGTCACGCGTGCGCCTCGACGCCGGCTACGACGCGCGTGACTTGTCGGTCAACGAGAGCGGCACGCACTTCGCGATCGGTTCGTGGGACGGCCTCGTGTGCGTTTGGGATGCGGCCACTCTGCTGCCGGCGCTACGGCTTGAGACGGAGCAGTCATGGGCCGGCTGTGCGCTCGGCAAGGACACCGTCTACGTCGCTGGTGGGGTCGTCGCGGGGTTCGCGATTGACGGTGGCGCGCGGCTTGCCGAAGGCCCCGTCGATGGCCACGTGCAGAAGCTGGCGATCGATCCCGAGGAGCGTTGGCTGATTGGCGGCTACCTCGGCAAGGTGATGATCTGGCAGCTGCCGAATCTCGAGTTGCGACATTCGCTCGAGCTTCGCGCAGGTGTCGGACGCGCCATCTATGACGTGCGCACGGACACGTTCCTACTCGGCGGCGACGACTCTACCATCCGCTGGATCGATCCAGAACGCGGCGTCGTCGTCGATCAGCTGCGCGTCAACAAAGAGGACGCGTTCGTCTGTGGCATGGCCCAACGTGGCGACCTGCTGGTCACCGGTTCGTACGGCAACAAGCTCAGTTGGCGCCGTGGCCGAGGGCCGATGAACTCGATCGCGACCAGCACCGTGGGAGTTGCCATTTCTCCGGACGGCTCTCGCATGGCTACCGCTAGCTCGGCGCACTCGGTGCACCTGTGGGACACGAAGACGATGGGCGAGCTGCTGGTGCTAGGCGATCTGGTCTACAGCCTGGTTGACGTTTACTTTGTAGCTGGCGGCAGCCGGATCGTAGCGCTGTCCACCCGTGGGCCGGGTCCAAGCTACGTCTACGCGTGGTCCGCACCGGACGAAGCTAGCTTGCCGCGCTGATTCGGGGCGGAAGGCCTACGGGGAATCGGCCACGCCTGGTTGACCGCGACTTGCCGGAGCCGCCGCAACTCATTGCCCATCGCGGAGGCGCTCGGCCTTCTCGGTTGCAGCTTTCACCTGTGCCGGCAAGTCGCCCCAATCGATGTCGTTCTTGGCTTTGATCTGGAGCGATGCGCCGCGGAGTTTGTCGATTGCCCCGGTGTAGTCTTTGCGAGCCATGCACGTTTGCGCGCGTTCCAACTCCCATTGCACAATTGCGCGGGCGCGCTGTTCGGCGATAGCTGGCATGCGCATGGATCCCTCCGGAACCGGCTTGAAGCCAATTGGTTCGCCGAGCGCTGCCTGCAATGCAGCCAGCTCGGTAGCAACGGCTTGGTTATTCGGAGCCACCTCGTTGGCCTTCAGCAGTTCGAGCTTGGCAGCTTGCAGATCGCCACTCGCGTGAAGCTTGCGAGCGTTTCCGAGCCAATGCTCAGCCAAAGCTGTGGCACGTTGTTCGGCGACCGTTTGCGGCTTCTGTAGCTGCTCTTGGACTAGCGGGGTTGGTTGGTTTACCGGTTCCTCAGCCCTGATAGGCGAACGGCCGGCGCCAACGTCTTCGCCATTGACCAGGTCTTCAGACACCTTGCCAGAGGCTTCGATTGGAGCAGAGCAAGCCGTGCCGATGAGGGCAACAGCCAGCGAAACAGCGAGAAGGTGCGGATGTTCGAGTGCCATGAGAGTCTACGTACGGTGCCAGTCTACGTACGGTGCCAGGCACAGAAGTAACTCATTCGTCGAGCCGCTGTGCGAGCGAACGACCAACTTGTGGCTTGACGCGATTTCGTACGGGCAGGATCGTGCGATTCGGGTTCGCTGAACCGCTGGTTGTTTGCCCTATCCCCCCAACTCAAACGTCATGCCTCGAGTCTCACTGTTTGCCATCCTCGCCCTGTGCGTTTCGATCACCGCTTGCTCCTCGATCGGTATTGCGCCGGCCGACTTGTCCGCGTTCGAGCAAACACGTGTTGTCGATCCGAGCAGCTTGCCACAGGAGAACGTCATCGAGCCTGGCTGCGTGCCGACGCCTTTCTCCGCCAAGCAGATTCACGACGCGATGCCCGAATATGGCGGGCGCTACTACGCGTTGCGCGGCGATTCGGAATCGAGCATGGTCTACTACCACTTCGACAACATCACCGCTACCGACTGCTCGGTCGAGACGATGTTCTTCGACCATGAGGGCCTGACCTCGGACACCAAAACCGAACACCATGTGCTTTGGACCGATCTGCAAAAGCACGCGTCGTTCGCGCGCGACGAAATCACGATCACCGAAGTGCGCCTCGCGTTGATCGCCGGCACGTTCGATTGTTGGAACTACACCCGCGACGACGCCTCCCCTGGCCGCGACGAGCTCTACTTCGCCAAGGACCTGCCCGGCCCGCCGGTCTACATGCGCAAGATCGACGCGGCCGGCGCCGTCGTCTTTGAGATGGAACTCCGCGACTTCGCCCCCGTCAAATGATGTTCGTACGGTGCCAGGCACGAAAACCACATCCTCGTCGTCAGCCAGCTGGAGTGTGCTGCTGGCGATAGTGCCGCGACCGCGGCGGCATTGGCGACGTATCACGGTGAGCTTGCACCTGGTGCGAGCATGCGGCCGTGGGATTGTGCTGCACCGCGAGCCAAGCACCAAGCACCAAGCACCAAGCATGGGGGCGGTGTGATGGATCAGTGTCCCAGGTACTGCTGCAACCCTGTGTAGGTCAAGTCGGCGGTCGGTGGCATGCCGTACAGTAACCACAACTCGCGCGCCGCCACGGAAGTCAGCTTGCAGCGTTCTACCGCGTGCAAGAGTGCGACGGTTGCCGCTAGTTCGCGTGTCGGCGCAGTGATCAGAAGGCGCCCTGGTGAGCTGCCCAAGCGGTCGAACAGCGTGTCGAGGTCGTCGCGTCGCACGGCTGCCTTGCGCATCAGAGTCAGGGAGCCGGGAACGCGACCTTCGAAGGCGTCGAAGTAGGCGTTGGCCTTCACGGCTACACGCGTGCCGATGACCGTGCCGAAGTCGACCTTTGGATCTGGATCGGACCAACTGATGGCGGGCAGGTCGCGCGCGTCAGGGAACACCGTCGTCGGCGACGCGACGAACTCCGCCATGGAGAGTTCCGGCACGGTGAAGACAGGCGCCGGAGCAGGCAGACCAAGCGCCTGGCCAAGTGCAGCAAGCCGCGTGTCACGATCCTCGCCTTGGTAGGCTTCGCTTGACCCGATCCAGCGAACCATTTCGTGTTGGCGTTGCTCGATGAATTCCTCTGCGAGTTTGTCGACGAGCGTACTACGTGCCATGGAGATCACTACGGATTCCAAAACGGACGGCTCCTGCAGTTCGAGCATGATGTCCAGGACTTCGCTCGCCACCGCGTTGAGGCCAGCATTGGTTGGATAGAGCACGGCAGCATCGACCCGGGCGAGAATAGCGGGTGGCAGATCCAGCTGCGTCTTGGCGAGGTCCAGCGGCATGGTCAGCGTTCTCGCCATCAACGCGAGCATGTGCTGCTTTTCCGCAGGCGTTGGCGCGCGCGCAGATCTGCCGTGACTGACCTGCGTTGGCGCGCCCTCGAAATCCATCTGTTGGAACCGGTCCTTGTTGGAGTCTGAATCCGTGCCCAGGGCCGCCAGGATTCCTTTGGGGTCGGCCGCCAACGCGTGCTCGTCTGGCCCCATTGCGATCCACAGCGTGGCGCCGAGCACTTGGTCTCGGTCGCTCCCGAGCGCCACCCGCAACAAGCCAATCGACTGCAACGCGTTCTCCGCGCTCGATCCATCCCTCGCCAGAATGGCGTCTTGGCCAAAGACAAAGACTTGTCGGTCCCGCCACGGCAACCCATGGATCGGATCCTGCCCGACCCATGCCACCGATTGGCAAGCAGCGGAGACGAGCATTGCCCCGCTCAACAACGTGCGCACGGTTCGATTCACTGTGGTGGATGCTACTCGCAACCCGGTGCGCTTGTTTGCATGCGAGAATGAAGAACTGTCGTCGAGTTGGATCTTGCGTCAGCGTCTCCGACCAGGCCAGCTCGTCATCGTCGAAGGTCTCATCTGGCCCAGGGTTCTCGGTCACGGCAGAAGAGTAGGGTGAGCGACCAGGGGTGGCCGCGGCGCGCGGTAGTTCTTTCGACGAACCGCCGATTCGACCCGCCGCACGGGCGCCACTGCGGACTGATCACTTGGGTGTTGGTGGACCCAACCGTGTCAACAACCGCGTTCTGAGCCCCGCGCAATGCCAATTGCTGGGCGATCTGCTCACGAACCTCGTCGCTGATTGCTCACCAACACCCAAGGAATCAGTTGGGAGCCGATGCATCCGCCCGTGGACGCGGCTTCCCAACTCTGGAGTGCAGCACGTTCTTGTGGCGGGGGAAGCGCGATCGAATCATTCGAATGGCACGGCCGAGCCGGCGATCCCAATCAACCTCGGCAACTACTGCCCGATCGTGTGTTGGAAGCGATCGGACAGCGCGAACCCGGGAAACAGCGGGCAGGGACTGGTGCCCGGATCGATCGTTGTCCACTGCGTATGGAAGGCCACGCCGACCAGCCCCGGCGCGCACGGCAGCATGTAGCTGAAGCTCGCACTCTGGAACTGTGTGACTGGCAGGATGTATGCCACTGAGGGTTGCAGCCACTCGCACGGCCCACAACTGATCGTCGTGGGGGACAGCGTCAGGTTGAACATCGTCAGCACCGCGGTTGGCGACAGGCCTGTGACCGAGCAGTAGATCTGACTCATCCCGATTGCTGGTGCAGTGACGTTCTGGGTGCCGCCGGCACCGCAGCCGCCGCCGAGGTTGGTCACTTGGCCAGTGTTGCCGTGGTTGGCGACGCGCTGTGCCCAGATGTCGAGGCCCTCGCCCCAGAGGATCAGTCCTTCGTCCTTCTGCACGTCGTTGCCGGACAGCGTCGTCGCGACGACGATGCGGGTGTCGCTGGCTGGCACCGGCTCAGTGAACAGGTCCTGGCAACTCTGGCACGACGAGCTGTCGATGCCGCGTGCCTTCAGCGACGTCGCCCCGAACACATTGTCGCGGTAGCCAAGCCACGTCTTGCCAGGCGAGTAGCCGACACTCGGATGGTCGACCCGGACGAGCGACGAACCGCCCAACGAGACCTTTGGGCCGAACTGCAGCGACCCCGAGACGAACTTGGCCGACCGCGTCGAGACTTTGTAGTAGCTGGAATTGAGCGCGCTCTCGCGCCAAGCCACGACCCATTCGTCGCCGTAGCCGTCGACATCGGGCGACCAGAACTCGTTGACCGAATCGATCTCGATCGTCGTCGACGTCGACACCGTGTTGTCACGTGTCGAGACCAGCGCACAGCGGATGCCGCGCTGTGGGCCGAGGCCGGCGAAGCGGCGCGCGACCACCATCAACTTGCCTGCGGCGTCGGTGGCGCGTGAGATTGCCGGCTGCGAGTAGGAATTGAACGTCGAGTCGGAAAACACCGTGTAGGGGGGATGCAGCACGGTGCCGCCCGACGAATCGATGCCGACGCGCCGCGCGTAGATGCGGTTGTCGTTGGTGTCGTCCCAAACCGCCACGAACGCGTGGTCCTGCTGATGCTCGCCTTCTTCTGAGCCGATGTCGACGTCGCTGATCGTCCACTGCGAACTCAAACCAATCGTAGAGGTCGGCGACATCGACGACGGCCCGCCGAGCGACGAGACCGATCGGAACAACACCACGGTCTGGGTGCCGATGTTCTGGGCCCAGCTGACGCCAAAGCGCGATTCTCGCGAGCAGCTGGCGACGCGCGGGCGGAACGATAGTCCCGATGTGGTGATCCAGATGACCCCCTGGAACAGCACCCCGGTGTCGTCGACGAGCTGCCCGCGGATGCGGATGTCGCCACTGCTGAACGTGCGAAGGAACGTGACCAGATAGCGGTTCTCGGTCTTCTCATACGAGCAGTCCGGCTGGGCATCGGAGTAGGTCGCCCCGCCCCAGATACTGAACTTGGCGCCGATCACCGGATCGAGCACGAGCGGATACGCGGCGCTGTCGACGAAGCTTGCCGGTAGCGACATCTCCAGCACGCCGCCGCGATAGCGCAGGGCGCCGGCCACCTCACGGCCAGCGGCGTCGACCCCGGTGACGCCACCGATCGTCAGCCCGCCAATACCCGTGAGACCAAAGCCCAGCCCGCCATCGGTGACGGCGATCGGCCCCGGCAGGCCGGTGTCGATCGCGTAGGACACGACGAGGTCGCCGCGCCCCGCCGGTCGCTGGTCGAACACCCACGACACCTCGACTCCGTCGACGCCGACCGTGTAGAGCTCACGAACCCCGGCGCTGTGCGCGAAGACTGCCGTGCGTTCGTCTTGCTGCGGCAGCGCCGCCGACGGTAGCTGGGCAGCCGGCTCGCCATCCCGCCCAACCGAAGTCGGCGTCAGCCGCAGGTGCTGGGTCGTCTCGACTGCCGGGCCGAGTGCCGGTTCGAAGCGCATCCCGGCAGCGTCGAACCGCACGTCGTAGTCGGCACCGCCGCCGTGCAGCACCCCTGCCTCGGGCGCGAATAGACCCGCGCTGCGATGCACGGCGATGCGCTGGAGCTCAGCTGTCGGCGCCGGCAAGGCTTGTGGCTGCTGACAAAGCGCAGAGGTAGCGATGGCGCCGGCGAACAAGGACAGCTGGGCCATGTGGGCGTAACGGTAGTTCATGAGTTCGGAGGTTGTGGTCTCCTGCCTCAGTGTCGTGAGTCACCGGGACCTGACCGGCGGCCGCGAAAAAGGCGGTAGTGGGCGATGCGATTCCGTACGAACTGCGGCGGGAATGGGTTCGTCACGTGGGACGAACGGGCGCGTCTGAACCGCTCATGCCAAGAAGCGCTATTGGGCCTAGTGCGGCGCCGCGGCACCCAGCGCTAGCTGCACGGCATTCGATGCCGGCAGGGTCGGAGACGTCGCCTGCACCCAGACCGTCTGAAAGTTGAAGACCTGGCCTTAGAGATCTACAGAGTTGGGCAACGGAATTGGCACGGAGAATCTCGGCGTAAGCACCGTCGCCACGGTCACCGCAGTGCCCGCCAACAACCCAATCGCCACCGCCTTCCAAGAAGCCCGGGAGCCATGGTGTTGGCGACGGTAGGCCAGCTACGCCGGCAAGCACTACGGCAGCAGCGCCAGTTGGCCCCTGACCTTGGAGGTTGACCGTCGTGCCGAGTAGCGGGGCGCCGCCACCAGCCGTTCGCAGTGTCGGGTAGTCGGGTCGACCGCCAACACTGAGGATCGTCGCCGAAGCGCCAGGTGTTTGGATGCCAATCAACTCTCGGCCGTAGTTGGGATCGTAGGCGTTCATGAACAGACGTCCGCGACACAACGTCATCAATTCGATCGCCGCATTGCCTCCTGGATCGAGCGTACACACGTGTGTCGTGCCCAGCGCTGTTCCATCGGAGAACCAGAGCTCACCAATGGCTGAGGTGCTGGCGAGGAAGCAGATGCCTGCGCTGGAATCGATAAGCTTCGAAGGAAAGATCGAGTTGACACCCGGAACGATGTCCAACACCAACTGGGTTCCGGCCACCGTGCCGTCGGAACTCCACAGCTCGACGCGGGTACGGATCTGGCCGTGTTTAGAGGCCTGTTCCCCAGACCAGCACGTAGCACTCGGCGCCTGATAGCCGGCTGAGGGCAACCAGCCGCTCACCGCCGGCGACGAAAGCAAGAGCAGTGACGGCTTTGGGGGCATCGGGCAGCGCCAGCAGGTCGGTTCCTTCGCGATTCCACAGGTGTACGAGCGCCTGACGATCGCTGCCGGCAATGCGCTTACCGTCGTTTGAGAATGCGAGCGCCATTGCGCCGCGGCGGTCGTGCAGTGGCACGAAGGCTGCGGCACCTTGCGGTCGCCAGAGAACGCCATCTTCACTGCCCACCAGCACTTCGTTGCGAGCGGCACCGAGCGATACGATTCGGCTGCTGATGTCGGACTGTTCAACTACGTGGCCGCTAGCCGGGTCGACCCAGCAGACCGACGGTGTCGAGGTGCTGACAACAAACGCGGATCGCGACGCATCCCACAGTACTTGATCGAGGTAGTTGCTGCGCAACCGGTGACGCAGTCTCATTTCAGGCAAACTCCAGATCAGCAGCTCGCCGACGGGTTGGGTGACGGCGGCAAGCCAGCGTTCGTTCGGCGAGCACTGCATGCGTCCGACCCACGTCGGAGCTGCGTCGCCGATTGAGACTCGACCCGACGCGCGATCGATTGCGAGGCAGTCACGACCCGCGCAGTAGATGCGGTTGTCGCTGAGCGCGCAGCCATAGAGCGGCACACCGAGATCATCGCGCTCATAGCAGAGCTCGAGCGAACGCGCATCCCACATCCGCACCGAACCGCGCGAGTTGCAGACCGCGAACGAATCGCCACTTGCAGAGATTCCGATGTCGAGCACGTTGAATCCCGCGGGCAGCGAACGAACGCGCTGTGGCGGTTTCGTCGACCAGACCCTGGTTTCGGATGCGCCGGTGGCTGCGATCCATGAGCCATCGGGACTGAGTGCCAGGCCGCGGCAGGCTTCTTCGAGCCCGTGCAGGTAGCCAGCGAGTTCGAGCGTCTCGGTAGAACGCGCGACGACGCGAACATCTGGCGAACCAGCGCAGTAGATCGTGCCACCCTGTTCATGGAGCGCGAGTTGCCTGACCTCGAATCCGAGCGTGACGCGCTGGCTCAGCTTCATGGCCTGGAGGTCGATTTTGTGCAACTGCGTTCCCGCACCGACAAACACATCGCGCTCGTCGCCACTGACCACCAACTGCTGAACGCCTTCGGGGTGCACAAACACCTCGCCGACGAGCTTGCCGTCGTTGATGCGGCGGCGCTGCAGATAGCCATCGGCGGTGCCGAGCAACAGTTGCTTGCCGTCGTCGACAAACTTGAGTTGCCAGCAGAACACGCCAGTATCGAAAAGGCGCCGAGGTGCTGTGCGGCCGACAACATCGACCAGGGTGATGTCGCCGTTGTTCTGCGACAACGCCAGCGTGCGGCCGTCGGGTGAGATGGCCAGCGAGCGGATGTCTTCGAGGCCAGTCCGCGCCGGCCACGACGCGACCTCGAACACCTTGCGATGCAGGCCGAGTCCCGTGTGCGCGACGACGACGCGCCGATAGTCGTTGACGACTGCGAACAAGCGGTCACGATCGCGATGTTGAAGCAGTGTGCTGATCTGCGAACCGAATGGAATCAAGCGGCCCTGGTCGCCGTCGCCGACCGGATCCCAGTAGACGTTGAGGCCATCGTGGTACAGCTGGCATAGCTGGTCGTCATCGAGCCAGATTACATCGGCGATGACGCGTCCCGTCTGGCCCGGCAGCGACGCCCGGCTCGTGTCGCAGTAGTGCGAGAGGTAGCGCCACTCCCAGTCGCGCAATGGCTTGGCCGCCGCATCGAGGTGTCGCCGTGCCGAGCGGGCGTCCCCGATCTCGATGCCACCCTGCGCAGCGGCGACGTGTGCGGCGTACTCGTTGTGAGTGGCAGTATCACGACGTTGTTCGGCCAGCTGCCGTGCGTCATCGACCTCGGTCAGCATCCAGGCCAGACCCAGCAAGCCAGCCATGAGTGCCGCCACGCCTGCCGCCGACAGCGCCACCGCTAGCCGATGCCGCGCGACGAACCGCCGTAGCAGGTAGACGAGCTGCGGCTCACGGGCACTGACCGGAAGCGCCTCGCGGTAGCGTTCGACGTCGGCAAGCAACTCTCCGACCGATCCGTAGCGGTGGTCCATGTGACGGGCGAGCGCCTTGCGCACGATCCACTGTAGATCAGAGCGTAGATCCCGCATCAATTGCGCAGGTTGCGCGGATCGTTGTTCGGCCAACGACGTGAGCCCATGACGTGTCTCACAAGCAGCCGTCGTCAGGCGCCGCGGCTCTTGTTCCGAAGTGAGCCTCGCCAGCTCGACTTGACCACAGGACTCGAGCGCATGCCGCGGATACGGCAGTTCGCCAGTCAGCAGTTCGAACAGCAGCACGCCGAGCGCGTAGACGTCGGTGCGGGTGTCGATGGGCTCTCCCGCCGCCTGCTCCGGGCTCATGTAGCCAGGGGTTCCGATCATCGCACCATCGCGTGTTGCGAACGTGCCCGAGCCATCCGTTTGCAGAGTCTTCGATACCCCGAAGTCGATCACCTTGGCAACCGGTGCACCGCCTTCGTCCTTGACCAGCACGTTGTTCGGGGTCAGGTCGCGGTGCACGACACCGCGTTGGTGGGCGTGTTGGATGGCGGCACAAACGTCAACAAACAAGTGGATGCGCGCCTTCAGGTGCAGTCGATGCCGATCACACCAGGCGGTGATCGGTAACCCATCGACCAGTTCCATGGCGAAGTAGTGCAGCCCGTCGACCGTGGTGCCGGCATCGAAAATCTGCGCGATGTTGCGGTGCTGCATACGCGCCAGCACTTGCCTCTCCGCCTGGAAGCGCCACTGCGAACGTTCGTCGAGCCGCAGCGGATGCAGGACCTTCAGGGCGACGACGCGTTCGACCGGCGTCGACTGCTTCGCGCGATAGACGGTACCGAACCCACCTTCACCAAGCAGCGCTTCGATGCGGTAGCCAGCGATCTGTTCGGGGAGCGGCGACTCGGCCAACGGCTTGCGCGCCTGGGCCAGCGCACGATCGGCAGTGCGCATCATGCCGGCGCGTGCACGGATCGCGCCGGCTACCTCGGGATGATTGCGGCACAACTCGGCCAGCAACTCCGGCTGCTGTGTGGGGGGGCGATCGAGCAGGATTTCGTACAGCGCCGTCTCGACCTCCTCCGGAAGGTCGGGCAATTCCTGTTCGTGATTGGCTCCGCTCAAGGACATGTGGCGACCTGACCTGGATGCTACCCGCAGCGCTGCATCTTGCCGAAACATGCGACGTGTACGGGCAGCGCGAGCAGCTTGCCATAGGATACCTGAGTGAGTGATGGCTTCGACGAACTGCAGCGCAGCGCAACCGCAGGCGACGAGGGCGCGCTCGACCGCATGGTGGCGCGCTTCTTGCCGAGGCTGCACGCATTCGTTCGCGTGCAGATGGGCGCAGGACTACGTCGGCGCGAAGCGTCGGCCGACGTCGTGCAGTCCGTATGCCGTGAACTGCTTGAGGGGCGCGAACGCTTTGAGTTCCGCGGCGAGGGTGCGTTCTTGAGTTGGCTCCTCAAAGCCGCCATGAACAAACTGCGCGAGCGGGCCCGTTTTTTCGATCGCCAGCGTCGCGCCATCGATCGTGAACAGCCACTGCCCGATGGGGCGGCGTACGCAGGTCTCTCACCGAGCGGCGAAGTCATGGGCAAGGAAGAGGTCGAACGGTTGGAGCAGGCCCTGAGTGAATTGCCCGACGACTATCGGGAGATCGTGGTCTTGGCGCGGATCGTTGGCATGTCGCATCAAGACATCGCTGACCACCTCGGCCGCACCAAGCCATCGGTTCGCAACGCGCTGGGCCGCGCAATCACCCGGCTTGGCCAGGCATTGCGCGACCCCGATGACGCGACGCCGTAGCTATTGGTTACCGACCGTGCCGCGCACGCCGTTACTCAACGCGATGTTGATCGCATTGATGCCGGGCACCCATGCACCACCCTGAGCAAAGACCTCCGTGCCAAGGAACACCGGGTTGTGCGGAATCGATAGCGTGTAGTCAGTCGGCGAAAACAGATCGATGAACACGCTGGTGACCGCGTTGCCGGTGTAGACCGAGCAACCCGGCGCCAGACCGCCGAGGGACGCAGTGTTTTGGCTGAGGTCCAGCAACACGAATCCGAATAGCGTGCCCGCCGGGAAGTTGTCGACGTCGAGTTCCCAGTCGTAGCACAACAACGGCAGCGTGTTGGCGTTGATGGTCAGTCCGTTGCAGCCTGAACCGTAGTTCTGGTTGCTGGCCTGTCCTACCGGGCGCGCCGGTTTGCCGGTCAGGTAGAGCAGGTTGAACCTGCTGTCTGCCGGCACGCCGTTGGCCGCGTAGGTGCGCACGGTCACGTTCGTGCCACCGCTGCCGTCGCTACTCCAGCCGCCGACGGCTGCGTAGTGACCGTCGCCGCCGTAGGCTGTCACCTGCGCAAACGAGCCGTCAACCGGCGACAAGTTGGGCAGGTGGACCTGATAGACGCCAGGGTTGGCTCGCGTGATCTGTTCTTGGCCCGCTGGCCCCTCGATACCGTTGCTGTCCGAATAGAATGAGTTCGGTGTGTACGATGCGAGTTGCGGATCGCTCGCCCACAGATGCCCGCCCGAGCCGAATGGCACCCCGATCGGCGCAGCGACTTCGTTGTAGCTCATCACGAACAGGCCGTTGACGAGTTGGCCATTGGCGTCGGTGACCCGAATCGTAGCGGTCATGTCATTGCCGCTCGGAGACCATGACCAGACCTTGGCACGCAGCAGGTTTGGGCCGTAGGGCGTCACCTGCACATGGCCGCCAACGTTGCTCTGGCCGAGGCCGGGCAGGTACACCGTGTAGATACCAGTGCCGGTACGTTGGATCGTCGGGTCGGCGCGCTTGGCGTTCCACGAGTAGAACGGATCCGGCGTGTAGTTGGTGGCGTTGGCGCTGTTGGCGAATAGGTAGGCCTCGCGATTCGAATCGTTGCCGAGTGCACGCCAGCGAACGGTGAAGGCTGCGTCATTGGCCGGCGTTCCGCTCTGCGTAAACAGTTCAACCCACGCCTGGATCGTCGTGCCGACGCGGCTCCAGCTGTTGACCACGGCGGTGTGGTTGCCGCCGTAGGCAGTGGCGTGCACGCAACCGGACGCGGAGCCGAAGCCCGGGAAGTTGACGCGGAAGCGGTTGCTCTGGCCCGGATCACGATTGACGGTGACCTGCAGACCCGACGAGTTGTACTGGTAGTCTGGATCTGGCACCCAAGAACTGCCCTGGCCCGGCGGGTAGACCCACGCCCAGGCGGTCTCGCGACGTTGCCACGGCCGGTTGGTCACGTAGTTGAGCAGGAAGCGCGCATCTGTCGCGACCCCAGTAGCCGAGTATGTCCGGACGAAGACGCGCGTACCACCGCAGCCATCGTCAAGCCACTCCTCGATCGTCGCGTAGCTATCGTCGAAGCCGTAGCCGGAAACGTGTGCGAGCGTGCTACCGAGTGGCGCCACATTCGGTAGCAGGACTTCGTATCTGCCAATCCCGAGCCGATGAATACGCTCGGCGTTCTGTGGGCCCTCGTGACCCTTGCTGTCGGTATAGAGCGGGTCCGGCGTGTAGCTAGCGGCGAACGGATCGTCGGCCCAGACGTGGGCACCACCTCCTTCGAAGTCACTGATCAACGCGGCGTATTCGTTGTAGCTGAACGTGAAGCGGGTGTCGGTCAGCTGTCCCGCCATGGTCGACGTGCGCACGACGACTTCCGTATCGGAGCCGACGACACTCCAGCCTTCGACCTTGGCCCGCCTGGCCGCTGTTCCATAGGGCGTGACCAGCACGTTGCCGCCGTTCGCGAAGGGAGCGTTGAGGCCCGGCAGCTTGACGAGGTATCGACCGACTCCCAGCCGCGCGATGGTTGGACTTGGGCGTGAGCCGTTGTACGAGTAGATCGTGGTCGGTGTGTAGGACGCGGAAGAAGCCAGGTTGGCCCACAAGAAGGCATTGCGACCGCCACCGCGCACGCGATAGCTGATCGTGAACGCCTTGTCGTTGGCTGGTGCACCCGCAGCACCGAAGACGCTGACATCGGCGCGAAGCTCGCCGGACGTGATGTTCCAAGAGGTGACGACGGGCGTGTGGTTGCCCCCGTAGCCAGACGCGAGCACGACTCCGGTGCCGTCGGTAAAGCCTGGAAACCGCACGATGAATCGATGGCTGGTTCCCGGGACGCGATCGACAATGATCGCGCCACCGTGCGACGAATAGGCGTAGTTGGAGTTGGCAGGGAAGCTCGCGCCTTGGCCAAGCGGGTCTACCCAGGCCCAAGCAGTGTCTTGGGCACAAAGCAACGAACAGAGTGAGGACAACACCAGAGCGAGGCCGGCGAGACGAAGAATGGCTGAAGATCTCATGTCGATGAAGGCAGACTCGCGACGCAATGGGCGCGCGTTCTTGCTGCGACAAGCTCAGTGCCGTCCCGCGTTGGAGTGCTCGCGGTCGCCCGAAAAAATTGAGAAGCCGCGGGTACCGTGCCAGGCACCAGGATTCGCGGGCACCAGAAATTCGGTCAGGTGGGGCGCGGTCCAGGCATGGGGTTGCCATGACTACCTTGCATGTTCGGATGCTTCGCCTGTTGCTGCCGGCGGTTTTGCTGGGGCTCACATCCGTGCGCGGCCAAGACGTTCGCGAGTTGACGGATCCGGTCGCCCAATTGACCCTGACGTCTGCCACGGTCGCCACAGTCAATTCGCACATTGCCGCCGGCATGCGCATCGTCGACCTCGAGGTGATCGGTGTGAATTCACAGGGCGTTCCGGTGTTCGAAGTCAGCTTCGTGCAGAACGTCGGTGCGTACCAGTCGGGATGGTGGTGGTACTACAACCTGACCGGCTCGCAGTTGAGTTCGGTTCTGACGACGAATCAAGGGCGCTTGATCGACCTCGAACCCTACCAGACATCAAGCGGTCTGCGGTTTGCGTGCGTCATGGTGCCGAACACGGGCGCCAACGCGAAGGCGTGGTGGTACTACTACAACACGTCGGTGTCCGCGCTCAGTAGCCAGGCGTCGGCCAACAACGCGCGCATCGTCGACCTGCAGTCGTACGTGTCCGGAGGGTCGACCGTCTACGCCGCGGTGATGATCCGCAACGTTGGCGCCGATTACCGACCGTGGTGGTGGTACGTCAACGCGTCCCAGTCGCAGATCTCGGCGTTCCTCAACAGCAACAACGCCCGCCTTTACGATCTCGAGCGCCGCACGAACGGCAACTACGACTGCGTCATGATTCGCCAGTCACCGACCCCGCATTGGTATTGGTGGCTGAACCTGACCGCGGCCGCGGTGCGGGACAAACTCGACAACTACGGGGTGCGCGCAATCGATATCGAAGGCTACACCGTGGGCAGCTCGAGGCGCTACTCGATGATCGCTGTAAACAACAGCAACGAACTCGAGACGGCGGTTGGCAACGGCATGCGGGCGGCCACCAACGGCACGGTTGGGTTCACCTTGAAGGAAGTCGGCGGGTCTGTGTTCGGGTGGCTCAACCACCTGAGGCCGTTCGAACCGGCTAGCACCATGAAGACGCTGCACCACGTCCATGCGATGCGGCAAGTGCACCTCGGCACCGCGAATCTCGGCAACGCCCTGAACGTCTACACGGCGTATTCGTCGACGAATGCGAGCTGCCCGATCGATTCCAATCCGATCTCGGAAACGCTCACCGTGGTCTTGAGGAAGATGATGGAGAACTCGGACAATGCCCGGACGCAGGCGGTGACGGCGCACTTTGGTCAGGGCAGCATCAATAGCACGGCAAGCAGTCTCGGGTTGTCACAGACGAGCTTGAATCATCGCCTTGGCTGTGGCTTCGCGGCGCTTGCGAACCCGAATCAAACCACGCTGTGGGACCTGAAGGATCTGCACGAGACGGTCGCGCAAGGGTACCTCGGGTTGTACCGCCCGACGTTCTACAGCTTGATGCGCGAGGATCTCGCGGACCTCGGCTTGGATGCCGTGATGATGCAGGAAGGTGCGTCGCTGGGTCTGCCGAGCGCCACGATCGCCAGCTTCATCAGCAACACCCTGATGGCTCACAAGGGTGGCGGCTACGACTTCGTGCCATCGACCGGGCCGGGTACTTACCACCGCGCCGAGTTTGGTTGGATCCGGCTGCCGTGGTTGCACAACGGTGCGTTGGCGCCGCGCGAGTTCACTTTTGGTGCCTTCGTCAATGACGCGAACAACGCCTCTGGCGCAGTTGCCGCAGTCTGGACACATGGTGTTCCGACGCTGTTGCGGGGATTGATTCGCAATGCGATGGCAACCTGGAGTGGGCACCTCGCGGGCACGACAGCCATCGGCTCCGGCTGTGGAACGCCGACCTACACCCACAGCACTTCGGCGCTGCCTCGTATTGCCACGGTCGTGGACTATGACGGAGACGCCGGTCTACCGAACGCCATCGGGCTACTTGCCTTTGGCTTCTCGGACACGCTGTGGAGTGGCTTTTCGTTGCCGCTGAACTTGCAGCCGTTTGGGGCCCAGGCTGGTTGCTTCGCCTACAACGACTGGGCCATTACGTTTGCGTTCGTGACCGATGCGACCGGTCATGCCTCGCATCCGGTGTCGATCCCGAACGACTTCGGATTGCTCAACTTCGAGTTCTACTCGCAGTGGCACTCGTTGAACGCCGCGACCTCGATTGCGAGCAACGGACTACGCAGCCGCGTCGGACTCTAGCGGCGCGTTGGCTCGTTCCGGGCCGCGCGGACTTGCCTCGCGGTGCCCAGAACTGGCGGCATTGGGAATTGGAGCACCGGGTCATTGGCTGCACCGGGAATTGGCAGCAACGGGAAGTTTTCGAAAAACCCGGTCAGAACCATCCGTGTAGCGGCACTGCCTAGCATGGAGCAGGGTTGCGTGCCTGCTTTCGACGAGACCTAACCATGATGAACCTTCTTGCGCGTTCCAGTGTCCGACATGTTCTTGGCCTGCTCGGCTGCACATTCTTGCTCGGTGGCATGGTCGGCATGCTGCCGGCCCAAGCCAACCTGTTGCTCAATGGTGACGCGGAGGCCGGCACTCTCGCTGGTTGGACGGATCCACTCGGCAACGGCTTCGCAGTCTCCACTTCGACTGTGGCCAGCGGCCAGTATTCGTTCACCGCCGGTCCCAGCGGCCCGGCGGGATCGTACAACCACGAGCTTCGGCAAGACGTCAGCATTGCTGGCCTCGCCGGCGCTATCGATGCGGGGGAAATGATGTCGAGTTTGCGGGGCGTTGGCCGCAGCAACGCAGCGGGTGGCTACGTCGATGCCGGCTACGTGCAACTTGAGTTTCTCGACTCCAATGGCAGTGCATTGTCGACCTACGGCACAGGCACCTTCGCTCCGCACAACGCGTGGCAGTCCTTCGCAGACCGACGGGTCGTGCCTGTAGGGACGCGGACACTGCGCTTGCGACTGCGCGGCAGCCGGCCGATCGGCGGTTCGACGGACTGCTTCTTTGACGACCTGCAACTCGGCGTCTACCAGTGGCGCGCGATGGGGGCCGGCTGTGCTGGTGCCAACGGCACCCCGGACCTGCAGCTGGTCGAGCCACCATGGATTGGCAGCACCTACGAACTGCTGGCAACCAACCTCACCGGAGGGTTCGGCTTGATGGTAGTTGGCTTCACTGGCGTCAGTTTACCGTTGCAGCCATTTGGCCTCGGATTCGGCTCGGGCTGTATCTTGCAAGCCTCGCCAGAACTGTTGCAGCCGTTGCCGCAGGTTGGCGGGCAGGGGACGTGGAGCTGGGCGGTGCCGGCCAATCCGGCGCTAGCAGGGTTCGAAGTATGGAATCAGGTGGCGGAGTTGGCCCCCGTTTCCGCAGTCAGCACCGCCAGTCGCGCCGTGCTACGCTAAACACGAACGAACCAAGCACACAGCTCGCAACCGTGTCGCAGTAGCATGGCACTGTTTGGCAGAACCCACCGCCGGCTCGAATCACCGTGAACCGAACAGACGACACATCCGACGAACGAGTTGCAGACACGACGTTCCACGTTCGTCGTGCCATGCTTGGCAACTCAGAGAGCCTCGAGTCTGTGGTCAGGAGGCTGTCGCCGCTGTTGTTGGCCGCGGCCGAGTATCGATTGGGTGCCGCCCTGCGCACGCATGTGGATCCTGAGGACCTCGTTAACGAAGCGTGGCTTGTTGCTCTACCCAAGTTGGGCGCACTCAATGAGCGCGATGGCCGCATGACGCCAGTGCTTCTCAAGTATCTGACCACGACCATCAACTATCGCATCAACCACTTGCTGCGACGGCGCATCCGGGGGCCGGTCAAACCGTCTGCTGATCGCGATTGGTTGGCCCAAGTTCCGACGGAAGCGAGTGGCGTGATCACGCAAGCGTTGCGACACGAATCGTTCGGCACGGTGCGGGAGTGCCTCGACGAACTCGGGACGCAGGATCGTGAAATCATCCTGCTGCGCGGCATCGAGCAGAACACCAGCAAGACCGTTGCGGTGCTGATCGGGCTGACGGTCGCGGCAGTCGACAAGCGCTATTCGCGAGCTCTCAAGCGGCTTCGAGAGCGTCTGCCCAAGTCCGCGTTCTGCGATTTGCACGACGGGTAGAATCACCGTCGCGGGTCATTGGATGCGGCGCCGCCACTGTGCAGCCTTGTCCGACTCTCCCGATCGCTCATAGACAGCGATCAATGCCTCAATTGCCGCGTTGCGGTCGGAATCTTCCGGCAGGTTGTCGGCGAAGTAGCGTTCGGCCTGCACGAACTCGTGGGCCGCGTCCGGCAGTCGATCGAGTTGCTGCAACAACTTGCCACGCAACAGCCGTTGCCTGGCGTGCTCAATCGAATCGTCATCATCAGCCGCGGCGATCGCTGCGTCGATCTCACGCAACGCATCCTCGCAACGGTCATCGCGGCGCAGTGCGTCGGCTCTGAGTCGCCATACTGCAAGAGTCATGGTCGAGCGATCGCCTAGTACCTGCCGCATGCGGTCGAGCAACGTTTCGGTGGCGGCCAAGGTTGCCTTGACCTCGTCCGTGGCCAACAGCAACTCGGCCGCAAGCGCGTCTGCCGCCAGCAATACGCGGTGATCGGGACGGAAGTCTGCGGCAAGTTGACGAGCCAATGCGAGCCGCTCACGAACCTCGGGGTAGCGCTCCTGCTCAAGCGCGATCCGCGCTCGCGCCAGCAGCGAGACAATCGTCTGGGGATGTCGTGGTCCACGGATCTTCTCGGAGACTCGATACACTCGATCGTGTTGTTCTTCGGCTTCCGCGTATCTTCCCATCGCAACCATTAGATTGGCGTAGTTGTTCATTGAGATCAGGGTGCCTGGATTCTCTTCCCCGTTCGTCTCTATGCACAAGTCGAGTTCGCCCTTGATCAACGGTTCGGCCTCGCGGTAGCGGCCACGATTGTAGTACAGCAGGCCCAAGTTGCACATTGAGACCAGCGTGTGGTTGTGCCGCGCGCCGAGTTTGCGTTGCCGGATTTCGAAGACCTCACGCAGCAAGACTTCGGCTTCTTGCCATTCGCCAAGGTTGGTCAATACGAGGCCTAGATTGTTGGCCGCCGCCAGCGTGTCGTCGTGATCGACACCGATCGCCCGTCGCGAGGTCTTCAGAATCTCACGGTTGGCGCGCTCGGCATCTCGCAGCCGATTCTGCCTGCGATACACGATCGCCAGTACGCGGTATGCATCGAGCGTTTCTTCCGCGGCTTCCCCAGCACTTTCGGTATACAAGGCCACCGCGCGGGCAACGTGACGTTCGGCTTCGTCGAGCACGCCAAGCCGTCGGTAGGTATCGCCAAGTGTCCTGCGCACCGCGGCCTCGACCAGGGGTTGGTCGACGAAGCGACCCTCGATCTTGTCCGAGGCCCGGTCGAGCACCTCGCGCATGGTCGCATCCTTGCCAACCGCACCGGGCGCGACCGCCGCCAGCAAGTCCTTGTTGAGGAACTCGAGCACGGCCTGCCGGACCTGCAACTGCACGCCGGCCTGTTCGACGCTGTCGTCGGCAATGCCCTTCAACCACAGGCTTGCGCCCAGCCCAACCAGCAGGGACACCAACGCCAGCGCCGCCGCTGCTGCAGCGAGTCGGTTGCGTCGGATCCACTTGTGCAGTTCGGCGAACGCACCAGTTCGATGGGCGCGAACCACACGCGTCTCGAGGAATGCGCGCAGGTCTTCGCCGAGGTGCATCGCGGACTCGTAACGCTCCCCGGGCTCGCGAGCCATCGCCCGCTCCTGGATGGCGATCAACTCCTCGGGAGTGGCCCGGCCGAAGGTGCGCAAGGAAGTCGGCGGCCCCGAGTTGGTCGCCTTCAGCATGGCCTGCCACGTAGCTGTGCCGGTGTCCGAATACGGCATGCGCCCAGCCAGCAGGTGGTAGAGCATGGCGCCGATTGAGAAGACATCGCTGCGCGGACCAACTGCATCGAGATCACCACGGGCCTGCTCCGGTGCCATGTAGGCCGGAGTGCCAATGACGTCACCTTCATGCGTCAGAAACGGGGATGCCGGATCAGAACTCGCAGCATCGCGTCGCTCGGACTGCACTGGAGCACCATCGTCACTCGATTCGTCACGGGACACGGCGCCGCTCGGGTTCGCAGCGACGCGAGCCAAGCCCCAGTCGAGCACGTAGGTCTGACCGAACGGCCCGACCATGATGTTGGCGGGCTTCAGATCCCGGTGGATCACGCCCTTGCTGTGCGCAAATGCGACGGCCTCACAGACCCGTTGCAACACGCCGAGCGCCCGCGTCAAGGTCCAGCCCTCCTGGCCCTTGTGCACGAGATCGATGATCTGCTTGAAGTTGCGGCCACGCACGAGCGACATCGTGTAGTAGACGCGGCCCTCGGCATCGCGGCCCAGTTCGTGGACCGGCACGATGCCGGGATGGTCCAACTGCGCGGTCACCTGCGCTTCTTCGAGGAATCGCTCAGTGAGGCCCGCGGTCGCGCCACGGCTTGCACTGCCGGTGCCGAGCACCTTCTTGGCGATGCCACGCTTGAGGGACGGGTCCCAGACTCGATAGACCGTGCCCATGCCGCCTCTGGCAATCTCCTGTTCGTCTTGATAGCGATCGGCCGCAGCCCCGTGCATCACCGCCTGGTCGTCGCCGGCATTGTCAGGGACATCGTCGACGAGATCATCGCGAAGTGGTGCCACCAGTGACGCGTGGCCGTCCAGCGATTCCTCGCCGTCCTGCAACCGCCGGAACTCCTCGGCGATGGCGTCTTCGTGGCCCGGGAAGAGCCGCTGGTAGCCAGGCAGGCCGCGCTCTTCGCCGCGCAGCTGATCTTCGAAAACCTGCTTCAAGAACGCGGCGACGATTGCCGGCTGGTCCGGATGTGCGTCCTTGGGCATGCCGTGACGGTAGCAGATGGCGGTTCGCGATGAGGCCGACGTCGCGCGTTTCGAGCGGTTGCGCGTCGGTGTGACAATTTCTGACCAAGTCGGTCAGGTCGGAGCGGCGTCCGGCACTGCTCTTCTGACATGAACACCCCCTGGCTTCGGGGACTCTACGGAGTCCTGTTCGCTTCTGCGTTGTCGGCGCAAGGTCTCACCCCCCGGGCGACTATGGTGGGGCCGGCAGAACTGGACCTGACGAGCATTCCGCCGACGCCGATCCACACCGCGGCCGATGACCATGGCGTCGCCTACGGAACCTGGGCTGGGGTCGTCGGCACCTACAAGTGCTCGTTCCACGGGGACATGACGTTCGTGCCCTACCTCGGCTCCGAGTATCCGCACAACCAACCGTTTTCGTGGCGGACCTCGTCGATCACGATTGGGCATACGTCGCTGCTTGCTGCCGAACCGATACCGCAGCGCTGGCACGACGACTACCGCTATGAGTATCGTCTTGGTGCGGTCACCGAAGCCTATGACGTGCGGCGCGATGGGCTCGAACAGACCTTCGTGGTCTACCAACGCCCGGCCGCCGGTGACCTGGTGATCACCGGGACGGTCACGTCGTTGCTCAGTACGGCCAACGTCCCGGCCGCGCACCAGGAACTGACGTTCTACGACGATGCCGGCGCCAGCATCGTGCGCTATGGCAAGGCCTTCGCGTTCGATGCCGTTGGCGCCCAGGTGCCGGTCACGACCGCATTCCAGAATGGCCAGATCACGCTGACCGTGCCGGCCTCGTGGCTGGCGCGGGCGGCGCTACCCGTGACCGTTGATCCACTGCTGACGCGCCAACAGATCGGAACGTGGAGCGGATCCGAACTTCGATCGGTAGACATTGCCCGCGACGACAACGCCGACCAGTTGCTGTTCGTCACCGTTGCGGCGGCATCACAGTTTGACGAAGACGTCGCCGCCACAATCTGCGACGACGACTACACGCCACTCGGCGGCGTGTTTTCCGACGTCACGAGCAGCTGGGACAGCGACGGCGCCAGTTGTGCCTATGTCGGTGGCGCCGACAAATGGGCCATCGTGTTTCGGCGCTACTTCGCTAGCAGCCCGATCCGCACCAGCCGGCTACGTTGCCACGTTCGCGCGAGCGGCAATCTCACCTGGTCGACGACGGTCGGATTCATGGCCGGCACTGCGGGGTTTAACGATTGGCGTCCTGACGTCGGCGGTGTCGAGAGTTTTGCCGCCGGCAATCAAGCGCTCGTGGTCTTCCAACGTGAGAACAACTCCAACACGGCCGGCCACTGGCTCAGCACCAGCACGACCGACGTCCGGGGTTTGCTCCTGGATGTGACGTCGCTCAACGGCACCTTTGGCACGGACTTCACCATCGCAATCGGCCCCGCCGACTTCGAACGCCCGTCCGTCAACAAGGTTGCCGAAGGCGGCGCGGCCTTCTCATGGCTATGTGCGTTCCAGGCAACCAATCATGCGGTCGGAGGATCATGGAGCGTGCGGGCCCGCCGTGTTGCTAGCAGTGGCGTTCCTTCGGGCGTGGCCTGGGCCAGCACCAACAGCGCCGCCAACACGCATCACCAGTTGGGGCCCCAAGTCGATGGGGCCAGCGGTCGCTATGCCATCGCGTACACGCAGACGGATATCGCCACGACCGCCATCAACGCCGTGATCAACGGCAAGGAACTCTACGTCGAGCGCGTCAACTGGATGAACTCCTCCAATGTTCCCAGCGGTGGCTATCCGCCGGTCAACCTTGAGACGGACACGAGCAAGATCTTCGAAGCCACCGGCATGGCCTATGACACGCGGGACGAATCCCATTGGGTCATCAGCTATCGAACGATTGCGCCCAGCAACCCGTCGGCCCGCTGCATTCGAGTTGGCTACCACGGCATGCAAACCGAAGGGCCGCAAGTCTTGTATAGCTCGTCCCCTCACAAGCCAACCGGAGTGGCGTGTGTGTTCGACAACGACGACGTGAGTTTCCGCTGCGGCTATGGCGTCGTGCGGGCCAGCAGCACCGACCCGATCTACGGACACACGTTCACCTATGTCAGCGCTCCAGCCGCCACGTTGACGGGCACGAGTTGCCAGCCCGTTTCGTTGTCGTGGCTCGGCAACCAGCAGATCGGCTCCGAGTTCAACCAGATCCGTTCATTCAACGCGACGAGCACATCTGGACACCTGATGTTCGTGTCGCTCGGCACAGCCAACGTGCCGATCGTGCACCCCATCGTGCTGCCTGGATGCCATTTGCTTATCGATACCGGTAGTGGGCTATTGGGCTCGATGAGTTTCCAGGTTGGCGCCAACGCCACTTGGCAACTGCCTCTGCCTGAGCCCCTGCAGCCGGTCACGTTGTACTTTCAAGACTGGATCCTGGACGGGGCTACCCTCACGAGTTCGGGGCGGCTATCGGTTCCGCTCGTGAAGTAGCGCGGGCAACTTCGGTCACTCACCGTGGACGAATGGTGGGGGCTTCGTCGCGCGCCGGGTGATGCGTCAGCTGTCGGCGCGCGCTGCCGTCGGCAGTCGCGATCCAGATGTCGTAGGCGTTGGGGCCCGTGCCAGCGCAGAACACGATGCGAGCGCCGTCCGGTGTCCAGCCTGGTTGGTAGCACTCGATGCTGTCGTGCGTGATGTTCACGAGATTGCTGCCGTCGGCGTCGACCAGGAAGATATCGAAGGTCTCGCCGATGCCGCCGTGGAACGCGATGCGGCGGCCGTCGGGAGACCAGGATGGGGCACCGTCGAATCCGTCTCGCTGCACGACGAGCCGGTCGGTCGCCGCGGCCAGGTCGCGCACGAAGATCTCGCCGTCGCCCTGGCCCTTGCCGCCGCCAACCATGCGCGCAAACACCAGCGACTTGCCGTCCGGGGACCACTCGGGAGACTCTTCGTACACCGTGTTGTGCGTCAACCGTTGCACGCCGCTGCCATCGACGCTGATCAAGTAGAGCTCGCGCGAGTCCTGGTCGCGGTCCGAAACGAACGCGAGCCGTTGTCCATCTGGAGACCAGGCCGGCTGGCTATCGTTGCCTGGGTGCTCGGTCAGGTTGCGCAACGAACTTCCGTCCGCGGCCATGATGAAGACTTCGTTGTTGCCTGTCCGTGACGACGTGAATGCGATGTGTGTGCCGTCGGGTGACCACGCCGGTTGGCGATCAAGCTTCTCATGTTGCGTCAAGTTGCGCATCGAGCCGTCCGTGCCATTGCGGACATAGATCTCGTAGTTGCCGTCGCGTGTGGTCACAAACGCCAGGTCGTGGTTGGCGGTGGCCGCACAAGCGCCGAGCAGCGCTAGAAAGGGCAGGAATGGAAGGTGGTTCATGTGTGCGGTCCTCTTCGTCGCAGAATCCTCAATGTAGTCGATGGCGAACGGGCAGCTGGCCATCCCATGCTCGCGGATTCGGCAGAATCTCGCGACCCTGCAACGACGCCATCAGCGCTTCGTAGGCGGCCCAAGGTCCCAGTCCGGCCTGCTTGCGCTACAACGCCATCGTCCTCGGCTTGCAGAGCCACCGCGGCGCCGTCGCCACTGGGTGCCGTGTGGCCGTCGGCGGCAATGTGCAGCAACCATGTCGCGCATCGGCACTACGAAATACCACCCATGTAGCGCCTTGGTTGCGTTCGGTGCGCCATGCGACGACCAGATGCAGACGACGTGGATCGTCTGCCGCAATGCGCACACCTCGAACGATCGGCCCGACGGATTGCAAAGCCTGAGCCGCCAAGAATGCTGACAGGATCGGTAAGGACGCCAACCGCATTCATGCGTACGTTCACATGTTGCAGGTGCGGCGAAGCTTGGCGGTTTGCAGTCTGCGTACCCCGCGCACGAACGTCGGCCAGGAATCCATCAGCACTTGCTCACAAGCAATTCTTCTGGCATCGGCGGATACCATGGCGGCGTGAAGAACGTTCGTGTCGTGATCTCCTCTCTCCTGGTCTTCGCTGCTTGCAGTAGTGGGCCGTCCCTCGTTGCGACGCCGGGTGCGATCGGCTTTGACTCCGACTTGGTCGGGTGGCAAGCCGGCAGCACGGGTGGCACTGGCGAGCACGCGTCATGGGAACAGGGCGCGGACAAGGCGCCAGTGTCGGCTCCCAATGTGCTTGCGATCACCTCGATCAACCACAAGTCGGAGTCGCGCTTCAATCTGTTCTGGACGCAACAGCTGCGCTTCCAAGACGGCTCTGTTGCGGTGGCCGTGCGCGCCGATGATGGCGTCATCGACCAGGGCGGTGGCCCGATGTGGCGTGTGCAAGATCAGGACAACTACTACGTCTGCCGCTTCAATCCACTCGAGGCGAACTATCGTGTCTATGTGGTCGAAGGCGGTGTGCGTCGTCAACTCGGAACCGCACTTGCCGCCGTTACTGCGGGCAAGTGGCATCGGATTGAGGTTCAGCATGCTGGCGATCACATTCAATGCTGGCTCGATGGGCAGAAGCTGCTCGACGTTCACGATGGCACGATCCCGCATGTTGGTGGCGTAGGCCTCTGGACGAAGGCGGATGCACGCACGTCGTTTGATGACTTGCTGGTGAACAGCTCGCTGGTCGAGAATCGCTAGGTGTTGGGCGCGGTGTTACTCATGACCTGCGAACTCGCGCGGCGGTCTCGCATGCGGATCTTGCTGAGGTTCTGGCGCGGTGACCTCGGAAGTGCGGCGATTGCGACGCCGAGTTTTCGAGTGATCTGCTGCGTCCTAAGCTGGCTTGCACATGTCGGCGGAATCCTTGCAGTTGCACCGATTGCCGCGATCGGGTTCCAAGGCGCCTGATCGCCAGCTTCGAGTTTGGTTGCCGCACGAATACGACGAGTCGACTCGGCGTTACCCGGTGCTCGATCTGCTCGACGGGCAGAATGCAGGCGCGGTGGATGCTCGGTGTTCCCGCGGCATCAACGGCAGCATCAAAAGACGCCGACAGTCAGCTGCAGACCATTGGTCGCCGTAATGGAGCCAATCACACCGGATGGGTTGAGCTCAAACACAACCATCTGGGTGAACAACTGCGCGCCCGCCAATGCCGGGATGTTCGGTAGCTGGATTTGCATCTGTGCCGAACTGCCCAAGCCAGCCAGCAAGTTGGTCACGATAGGCTGCACATACAGCTCAGTGCCAGCCACTGCCTGAGGCAGAATCGAATCGAGCGGGATGGCTACCTGAGCGAGGCCCGTCACTTCCAGAACCAACGCCGGCGACCCCAGCCCAGTGCCCGTAGCTTGGAACGTCGCGCCAACGTAAGGCTGGTTGTCCGGAGTCAACACGTTGAGCCCGCCAGAGCCCGTGCTGCCGCTGCCGAGAGTTGTAGTGGTCGCCGAACAGTTCGTACTCAGAATCGAGAGACTGGCGTTCGTAGTTGTCGGCGAGCTGGCAAAGAAGCCCGCCGCATAGACATCGTCGTTTGGCGCCGTCGTCAACGTGAACACTTGATGGTTGGGGCTTGAACCAAGGCCTGCACCGATCGCTTCCCAGGAGTTGTTGACCAGCCGCGCAATGTTGTTGGCGGGCATTCCAGCCGCGGACGAGAAGAACCCACCAGCACACAGGTCGCCGTTCGGAAGCTCCGTGAATGCGAGCACGATTCCGTGGATGCCACCGCCAACCTCAGTCCAATCGCTGCCATCCCAGCGCGCGACGGTGTTGCCGCTCCAAGTCGGCAGCACGAACGTGCCAGCCCCCAAGATGTCGCCATTGGGCAGCAAGTGCACGGTGCCAACTTGGGCTGATTGCCCCGTGGCGCCCAACCCGATGGCAGTCCAGCCTGCAGCCGGGTCCCAAAGCGCGATGCCGTTCGCGTCAACACCGGTTCCGGGGCCCGCAAACGTGCCAACGACCACTGTGCCATTGGGAGTCACGACCATCGACCGCACGGTGCCGGTCACCCCGGCGCCGAGCGGTTGCCAGGCCGTGCCGTTCCAGCGCGCGATGTTGTTGGCGGCGACGCCACCGATCAGCGAGAAGTTGCCGCCAGCGACAATGTCGCCGTTTGGCAACCAGACCACGGAGTAGATGATGCCGTTCGCCTGTGGCAGGTGCGTCCATGCGGTGCCATCCCAGACATCGACGGGGCCGGTCAGGGCGCCGGGAACCCCCGAAACGCTACCCGCGACAATGTCGCCGTTGGCCGCCACATCGATGTCATCCACTTCGTAGAACAAGCCCGTGCCAAGCGGTCCGGATAATCCAGTTGCGAGATCGACAACCTGAACACCATTGAGGATCGCAAAGCTGGAGCTGACGAACGACCCCGCAAGCAACAACTTCGGCGAGGCACTTCCGCTTGGTGTCCAAATGCTACTGTCGTCGACCAGAGCGACGGCGAGACCCGGCGAGGTTTGCTGCGTCCAATTCAGTTGGCACTGGCACGTCAGTGGTGAGGCGAACAATGCGGCGCAGGAGAAGGCAGCAAGAACAACTAGGCGGTGTCGAATCATGATGGTGGTCCCATGAGGCTATGGGCCGAACGTACGGTGCCCGTATGGGCCGAACGTACGGTGCCAGGCACAGAAGTAACACCTTCGCCGCCCCTGGCGGCGAAGGCGTTACTTCTGTGCCTGACCTGAAACTCCTGGCACCGTACCTGAAGTCGTTACGCGAGTCGAAGTCAGGCATAGAATGAGCACGCCATGCCAGTTGCCCGCCTTGCCATTGCTGCACTGGTCATTCTGACCGCAGCAGCCTGCCATCGATCCAGCCACAGATCAACGCAGCCGGTAGCGCCGCCAGCTGTCAACGCTGAGGTTCGGCGAACGATGCCGGCGGGCGGAACGCTCAACCTGGAGCCGGATACCCCGATCTTCGTCGAGTTCTTCACCCCGGTCGAGACCGTGCCCGAAGGCGCTATCGTGGTCGGCGACGGCGGCGGCCCGCTGCCGGGCACGCTGAGTCGTATCGGCGACGGCACCGTGTGGCGCTGGACCGGCGCACGCGAACTGTCGCGTGGTGCACACCTCAATGTGCAGGTGGCGACCAACGCGGGCGAGTCGGTCGTCGCATGGTTGGTCGTGCGCGAAGCGATTCACAAGACAGTCATCGAGATCCCCGACGTCGTCGTCACCGGTGTCACGACCTGGCCGGGCGGTCGCCGCGTCGTCACCTGCGACCTTCGCTCGTTCGAGATCGTCAACGGCGCAGCCATCGAACGCGTCCTGCAGATGCCGCGCACTGGCTCACCGCTGACGTATGGCGATGACGGCTACATCTACGCCATCTACGGCGCAGCCGGCGGCACGCTGGTGCGCGGGACTCTCGGTGGCGGAACGGAGTCGATTCCCATGCCGACGGGCGCCAACAGGATCAGCATCAACGGCAACGGTGACGTTGTCGCATACATCGGGGGTGCCAATACGCAACCGGAAGAACAGGGGATTACACGTCTGGGAGCAGGCCAGTCGACATGGGAACTCCCGGGTCCGATCGCGCACCCGGCTGGCCATCCGCGCATCGATGGGGCCGGCAACGTCATGATGGCCGTGATCGAAAACGACCAACCGCGACTGCTGCGCTTCCCGGTCGGCAGCGTGACCCCGGAGATCTACAGCGTCGCTCCGCCCATGATGGCGACGCAGGCCAGTTTTGACGTCAGCGACGACGGCATCGGCTTGCTGGTCTGGCTCGGAAGCCAAGGCCTGCGCGCCGCGCGCTTCGTGCCCGGCACTGGCCTCGAGCTGCTGCCCGGCTCAACGTCAATCTCGAACAGCGGTGCGTCCGGCTCTCCTCAATTGTCGACCGTGACGTCGACTAGTGGCTCTACGCGAGTAGCCATCGGCCATTACTATTGGGGGGTTGGGGTGATCGAGAGATACATGCGTATCGAACGCGACGGCTGGTTCGGCCCGTTCGCAGGGTCTAGCGGTCCCGGGTTGCCAATCACACTGCCGTCGCCCGAACGCGGTGAATGGTGGCTCGCAGGGGAAGCGGGCGGGCAGATCTGGATGAGTCGCAGCCGGCCAGGTTCGGGAAACGACCCGCTGCGCATTGTCTACACGCAATCGACCTCCAACAGTTTGCTCTCCTTTCACTACTCAGTCGACGACAGCGGCCGCATCCTGCTCGCGGTGAACGAAACCCTGAACCTGCTGCGCATCGTGGTCCTCGAGTGACGTACGGTGCCAGGCACAGAAGTAACGCATTCGCCGCCAGGGGCGGCGAATGCGTTACTTCTGTGCCTGGGTGCGTACGTTTACCTGATGAGATACGGCTTCTTGATCCTATTGCTCGCCGCGGCGGCTTCGCCTTGCTGTCGCTCGGCTCGTTCGGTCGATGGCGCTGTGCATGGTCACGGTATTGCTCTTGCTTCAGCAGGTGCTGCGCAACATGCGGGAAGTCCAGTGGTCGACGGCGTGGACTGGGGCGCGATGCTGGCCGGGCACGACATGATGTGGGCTAGGTTGCCGCGCAACTGGAAGGAGGCGCCGTTTCTGGGCAATGGCGAGTTGGGTACCATGATGTATCAGCTCAACAAGCGCACGCTGCGCTGGGACGTGGGGTGTTCGGCTGCCCATGACCACCGTGCATTCGAACAGGATGACTTTGCGGAAAAGAACGTGGTGGCCCTCAATCGCGGTCGACTCTTCATTGGCCATCTGGAGGTGAAGTTTCCGGCCAACTTGACCGGTGGCACTTCGCGTTTGGCGCTGTGGGATGCAGAAGCCACGGGCACGCTTGCCTCGGCTGCGGGCAAGGCCGAATGGCGAGCGCTGGCGCATGCGAAGCAGCCGGTCATGCGTTTCGACTTGCAGGCAACGGGGGATCTCAAGGGCGCGAAGTTCGTCTACGTGCCTGAGTCGGCCACCAATCCTCGCGCCCAGCGCGCCAAGACACCTCGCACGCCAGCCAACGCAGCTGCCGAGCTTGCGGAGCTTCCCGATGGCGTGCAGACGGCCGTTCATCGCCTTCACGCTGGTGGACAAACGGCGGTGGCCTGGCAACAACTCGAAGTCGACGGCTTGCAGCGGTTATGGCTGAGTGTGCAGCATAGCTTTCCTGGTGATGAGGCTTCGGCTCAGGCGGTGGCGGCAGTTCGGGCTGCGGTGAAGGCAGAGCAATCCGCGTGGATGCAAAGCCATCGCGATTGGTGGCATCAATTCTATCCCGCCAGTTTTGTGTCGACGGGCGATGCCTACTGGGACGCCTTCTATTGGGCGCAGCAATACAAACTCGCTTCCAGCACTCGCGACAAGGGCTGGATTGTCGACAACCAAGGTCCATGGCTGCAGCCGACTGCCTGGAACGCCATCTGGTGGAACCTCAACGCCCAGCTTTCCCATAGCGGTTTTGCAACGGCCAACCGCAGAGGTATGGGGTCGGCGCTGAGTCACCGACTCGACATCAACCGTGACAACCTTGCTCGCAACGTGGCTGCCGAATACCGCGAGGATTCGTATGCCATTGGACGCAATTCTTCCGGTTGGGACCTGCTGGGCCACGCTGGTCAGCCGGGCAAAGGCCGCCCGCCGATGGACAGGCTGATCGGCCGCGAATGCGGGAACCTGTTGTGGGCACTGCACAATGTCGATTTGGAGTATCGATACTGGCTCGACAACGATCTGCGCGACCGCGTGCTGTATCCGCTGCTCGTGAAGGCCGTGAACTACTACCGCCACTTCCTTGTCGAAGAGGCCGATGGTCAGCTGCACTTGCCGCAGACCTACAGCCCCGAATACAGGCTGGCCGGCGATTGCACCTACGACCTCGATCTACTGCGTTGGGGCATCGGCCGCTTGCTGGAATTGGCTGCGGAAATGGAGCGCACGGAGCAGGACCAAGCTCTTGTGCACGCCTGGCGCGAGCTGCAGCAAAAGCTCGTGCCTAGCCACGTCAACGAAACTGGCAGGATGATCGGGCGCAGCGTCTCGCTCACCGGGCCGCATCGTCACTGGTCGCATCTGTTGGCCATCTATCCCCTTCGCACCCTGACTCCGGAGACGCCTGAAGATCGTCAGTTGATCGAACGCAGTCTGCATCACTGGCATAGCTTCAAGGCCGGACTGGCGGGCTACTCTGCCACCGGTGGAGCTTGCATGGCGGCGTTGTTGGGCGACGGCGATCGCTCACTGGAATTCCTCAACCGGCTGAAGTCGTTTCTTCACGCCAACACGTTCTATTCGGAAGCCGGTGGCCTGCCGGTGATCGAGACTCCATTGCACGGGGCCACCGCGATGCAGGAAATGCTGCTGCAGAGTTGGGGCGGTCGACTGCGCGTGTTTCCGGCCGTTGCCTCGGCGTGGCCAACGGTGCAGTTCCACCAGCTTCGTGGCGAGGGTGGCTTTTTGATTAGTGCTCGTCGCGAACAGGGCCGCACACGATGGGCCGTTGTGCAGTGCGAGGCCGCAGGCAGCGTCGAGGTCGAGCCCCAAATGCTAGATGCCCAATGGACAACGTCGCCTGGCGTCACCGTCAAGGGCGTTGGAGCAGGTGTCTATCAAATCGAGGCGAAGCCAGGCGGGTGGATCATGTTCTACCCGAAGGGGCAGCCTCGTCCCGAGCCGGTGGTCACGACGGTCCCGCTTCGCGGCAAGTCGCATCGCTTTGGGCGACCATAGTCAAGCCGGTCTCGGCCGGCGCGAGTGTCTTGTCCTCGCGGGCTGTGAAAGTGCTGCGGCGATGGTTGCGCGACGTGCCGCCTACTTTGACGACGGTGGCGCAACGGTCTGCATTCCGATATAGCCGGTCGACACGACGACGTCGTCGAACCAGACCGTGTTGTCTTGTCGTGCTTCGTGCACGTAGCACAACAGGCCTACTCGTTTGAGCAGCACGGTTGGGTCCGAGCGCCATCTCAGGCCGTGCCAGTGCTGGTAGAGTCTGCCGTCGAGCCAGACGGCCAGTTCGCCATCCGCGTGCACCGTGCGGTCATCGATCGTGTTGCAGGCGACGCGAAGCTCGACGCACTGCCATGCACCGCGCTTCGGAACGCGGCGTTCGGCTTCGGGCGGGGCCAGCATGTTGCCCCAGTAGTTGCCATCTTGGTTGCGCGACATGTCCTGCCAGTAGGTGTAGCAGTGCAGATAGCCCGGCGGCTTGCGCCGGCCCCAGTCGCGCCAGCCCTCGACCCGCGTCGAGAAGTGGTCGTCGCCGCGCGGTCGCTTGCCGGCGCTTCCCATGCCGCGCCATTTGTTGGTGCCGGCGACACCCGACAGTGAGCCGCCGGTGTGATGGAGATTGCCCTGGTCGTAGTCCGTTGCGTAGCGGATCCAGTAGCGCAGGTGCAGACACTCATGACCCTTGTTGCCGAGCCACAGCACAGGTCCCGCACCGCGAGCCTTGCCCTGGTTGTCCGTGGCCGTCAGTTGCAGCGAGCCTTTGCCAGCATGCACCTCTTCCGCGGTGTGCGCGATCGAGACGCGGCCGTCCTTGCGGCCCTGGATCTCAAAGTAGTTGGCGAGAGACTTCTCGTTCTCGAAGTCGTCGACGAACACGACCTTGCCAGGCTTCTGTAGCCGAGCCAACTCAGCTTGGTTGGCTTGCGTCGCGACGGTCACCAGCTTCGGGTAGGGGCGCTCGTCCTGTGCGACTACGTTCTGGGCGACTACGACCTCGGCGATCACCAGCCAGGCAAGCAGAGAAATTGCAGCGTGTGGGGTCCTCACGTAGTTCATCCTAGAGGCCCGGCCGAACAGCCGCGCACAAAGCTTGCGGCGGCCTCGCCGCACTTGGCGGCCCACGAGAGCCTCGCCGTCTAGCCTGTCGGCGTCCGACAAGGTTGGCGCGTTCGATGCGTCTGGCCGGGGTGCTGCGCGATTGCGACCGCTTGCAGCCTCACTGCTTGTCGAGTTCTTCATCAGTCGGCGGAGCTGGTATTTCTAGCTTGATCTCGTGCGCCGTGCGTTCGATCTCGATGGACTCGGAATCCAGGTCTTGCTGGCGCATGCCACTGCTGTTGCGGGCGAGTCGTGAATACGAACTGCGCGCCGTGATCCTGATCGTTCCGGCCGGGACCAGCCAGCGTTGTTCGGAGCTATCGGCTTTGCAGTCAATCGTGCCGGACTCGCGACGACTGCTGCCCGACCAGCTCTTCAAGAACGCGCCGAAGTCTCCGCCGCGCGGTCGGTCGAGCGAGACCCCGAACGAGTGCACCGCGACCGGATCGCCTTGCTTCGATGGCTCGCAACGTATGTCGAGCCAATGGATCTGTGGCTTGAGCACGATCGGGTCCTTGCCGATCGTCAGGTCTTCACTGGTGTGGAAGACGATGCCCGTTGCAACGTCGAGCAGTTGCAAGCAGTAGGTTCCGGTCGGCAAGTCCATGACGAACGAACCATCGACGAACAGACCGGCCAGGCACGGACGCGCGCGCGACCCGGACCGCTGCTGTTTGCCTGCGACGTGAGCTAGCACCGCAATGCGTTCGGTGGGTAGTTTCGAATCGCATTCGATGCGGCCGTGCACGATCGTGCTGGTCAAGTCTGGCAACGCGATGGCATTGCGGTCCTCTTGGAAATCCATGGCGCCGAGCGAGAGCAGGGTGCCGCTGCCAACCCGGGTGCGCGATGGCACGAACACGTTCAGGTCGAGGCGGGTCGTGGCGACCGGGCCGAACGCGAGCTTGCCGAGTCGCAATGGCATTGGTTGTGGTGGTGCGAGGGAGTGGGTGAAGCTGCCGGTGCCGCTGCCATAGTTGAAGTTGTCGCCCGGTTCGAGGGCCGGAGTCGGTCCGGGCGGGATCGTGCCGGTGATGTCGAGATGCAGCGTCTTGCGAGCGGGCACCTCCAAGGCCAGGGTCGCGTCCTCGGCAACTGCAACCGCGACGAATTGTGGCGGGGACGCACGTCGCTGCTCGTGGTGGGCCTGCACACCGTAGTCGCCGGGTTGCAGGCCCGCGATGCGATAGCGGCCATCTGCGCCGGTGGTGGGCCAAGCATCGG